>ERZ795059.2349-NODE-2349-length-19725-cov-31.034520_pt1 | contig 19725 bp, 16 predicted proteins | sample MGYA00375143_ERZ795059 | MGnify/ENA primary metagenome ERZ795059 (study PRJEB30188, sample SAMN05720168) | activated sludge metagenome | isolation source: Anaerobic digester | place: USA | collected 2015-01-07 ... | reverse complement strand
CCAAGATCCGTTTCTACTATTTCAATAAGTGATATAATTAGCCTTATATCACAAAAATGATAACAAAAATCAAAAAGGAAATTTTCAGATATCTATATCAAGTTTGCATTTGCATCTTAGGTATAGAAAAAATATTTGGGAATTATCCATGGAATGGTTGAAACTTGGGTAGGCTAAACCTTTTGTATCGAATTCTTTAAAGAGTTTGATAACAAAAATATATAAGGCGAAAGTCTTATATTCAAATTCTGGGCCACCCCTAAAAGCATACTTTGAGGGCTTATCCAGGATAATTAATTACGAAAGATATTAATTATTCTAGACAAGCCCTCTAGCAGGGGGAAATTGGCCCTCTTTTTTTATTTAATAAATTTATGTTATTTATATTAAAAAAATACAGAATGTTTACTGTATTTTTTTAATAATTTTATTTAAGACTATTTCCACAGCTTTATTCATATCTGAGCTAGAAACTGCGCAATTTACTTCTTCATTATCTCCTATTGGATTAAATTCTTTTAGTAATTCTTTTGCATTAATATTATCCCTTGTTATTAATGTGATATATATAATGTCGTTAATTTTATTAAACAATATTCCTATTTTTATACATCCAATGCTATCTATTATATTATTAAAAAAATCAGAGAAGTCTATTTGTTCATTCTCATCATCTATAATGGAAAAGAATAGTGTATTATTATAAGCTAATTTAGAATTTTGTAAAATTTTAGACCAGACTCTTAAATCATTTAAATTTCTTGTTTTATACAAATTATTAATGATTTTTTCTTTATCAGCGCCTATTTCAATTAGAGCAGAGATAGCTTCTACTGTATTTGATGATAATTTTTGTAAATTAAGTTTTTTGTTTTTATATATTATTCCAGCTAAAATATTTGTAGCTATTTTTTCATCTATTAATTCACTTTTATACATTGTTATTAAGTCAAACATTAATTCACATATACTACTATATTGTGGCTCAATTAAATTTATTTGTCCAAATCTTTCATTAGCTATATTATTATCTATATTTATTATAGGAGTGTCTTTAAAAAACTCTATATTAGAATTATAAAACTCACCAATTTTCTCTATATTTTCAACGCCTATAGTTATTATTAAATCAAATAAATTTTGATTATCTATTATGGAGACATCTTCTTTTGTAAATTTTTTATTTTTCTCAGGCGTTAAGTAAATTTCTATTCTATCTTCTTTTTGCTCATAGCTTAACTCTTTTGCCTTTATATCTTTTGTAGAGATAGCTATTGTTAAGTTATTTTCTATGTCTATATTATTTTTTATTAACTCAAATCCATTTAGAAATTTATATTTTTCTTCTATAGTATTTTTAAAATAAATAATTGTATTTTTGCCTAATATTTGTGTAAATAAACCAAAAGAAAGTGAAGCAGCTATTTTATCGAAATTAAATATAGAATCAGTAAGAATTAATATTTTACTGTTTTCGTTGATTATTCTAAATATTTGATCTAAGTTATTTAGTTCCATAGTTATTTTTAATTGATTTATTATTTTAAGCATAAATAGTTTATAAAGTCAATATTTTAATTTTTATATAATTTAAAAGATGATATAATATAAATATAATAAATTAACAAATATTTATGTTTGAGAAGTTTCTTAATAAAAATAGAAAAAGCAAGGAAAATGAAAATGTAAGAGAGAATAGTCATATAGAAGAAAAATCGCATGAGACAATAGAAATAAAAAAATTTGATATAGAAGACATATATGAAGTGATAGAAAGAAATGCTAATATTATTGATAATATTCTTGATATAGATGTAAGTCCATTAGAATACATAAAAGAACAAAAAGATATAGATGGGAGATTATTACAAAAAATAGATGATTTTTTAGAAACAATAGAAGATATAAAAGATTATAAACAAAATAATTTTAATGATTTGATTCTAGATATAAAAACAGCAAAAGAAGTCCTTAGTGATAATACAATTGATGGAAGATGTATTTTAGATTTGCTTAAAAATATAGAGATACCAAACAATATAAGAAAGGGTATAAATAAAATATTATATTTTAATATGCAAGATGTAGATGATCTAGCTGTGATATTAAATGAAGATATTATAGAAAAAAATGCAAAAATATTAGAGGTTGATAAAAATCAATTTGAAAAGATGATAGAAAGCGATCCTGATTCTGTTATTAAAAAATTATTATATAAATTATCTAAAAGTAACCAGATAGAACTATCTAGTCTATTAGATGAGAAAGAAGAAGAAAATGAAGATAAAAAATATTCACACAAAGCTAGGGGTAATAAATTAATGAAAGCGATATTATTATCTGCAATGTTAATGCTTGGAACTAATAGTTTTGCTCAGCAGAATGACAAAAAAATAGAAAATATTGATTATAAGCAGACAGAGTCTGTAGATTTGAATGAAATTTTTTTAGCACAACCATCTAAAGAAGATATAGAAAGAGTAGAGCGGACATTTAGGGATATATTTAAAGATAAAAAGATTGTTGAGAATCTAGACAAAAATGATATTATAAAGAATCTAGGCTGGATTAAGGCAATAACAAACATAGATAATAATAGTTTAAGACAAAATATTATTGACGGGTTAGATAAAGATAAGCAATTGGCTTATAAGCAGTTTTTATTATTTGTAAATGCTAGAATTTATTTTTTAGAAAGAGATCAAAATAAAAAAGATTATATATTACAATATATGGGTGAATTAATGTCCCAAATAGATGAACTTAAAAAAATAGAAGTTACTAGTAATAATACAATAGAAGAGATAGAAAATAATATACAAAATATTAAAAATTTAATAATTAAAAAAATAAATTTTAATGCTCCAATTTTGTCAGATTATGATGAAACAGAAGTATTAAAATATATAAGTTCTGCTGGTTTAAAATCTGATAGGGACTATGTCTCTAACTTATATAAGCAGTTAAAAGAGGAGGAAACTAAGTTAAGCAATTTAAAAAAGAGTAAGATTGTAAAAAAATGAAAGATAAAGTTTATAATTTAATAATACTCGGGTTAGGACCCGCTGGTATAACTGCTGGCATATATGCTGCAAGATATAAATTGGATACTATAGCAATAGGATCTCAAAGGGGTGGAATGGTCTCTTGGAGCCATTTAATAGATAATGTTCCAGGCTTTGGGGAGATATCAGGGGAAGATTTAGCAGATAAATTTTTTAAACATTTAAGAAAATATAATAATTGTACAATAGTGGAAACTACTGTTAATACAATACAGAGTCTAAATAATAGAATCTTAGTTTCAACAAAGGAGGGTGAGATAATACAAGGAGAATCATTAATATTAGCTTTAGGAACAGATAAAAAGAGAGCTGGTATTAGAGGCGAAGCAGAGTTTTTAGGTAGAGGTGTTAGCTATTGTACTATTTGTGATGCCATGTTTTATAAAAATAAAAAGGTAGCCATAATTGGCAGTGGAGATTCTGCAGTGAAAGGTGCCTTATATTTATCAGATATAGCAGAAAAAGTTTATGTTATTATAAGAAGAGAAATATTTTCTTGTAAAGAGAGATGTGATATTACTTCATTAAGTAAAAAAAATAATGTTAAAATATTAAATAATTCTGTTGTAGATGAAATATTAGGTAATAAAAAAGTAGAAAAGATTATAGTAGAAACATCTACGGGCAACGATGTTTTAAAACAAGAGATAGATGTAGATGGTGTATTCATAGAAATAGGAACAATTCCTCAATCAATATTATTAAAAGGTTTAGGGATTAATTTAGATGAAAATGGTTTTATAAAAGTTGATAATGAATGTAGGACTAATATAAATAATATTTTTGCAGCAGGAGATATAACTGTCGGGTTCTCATCATTGAAGCAGATAGTGGTTGCATGTGCTATGGGAGCTATAGCAGCGACAAGTGTTAAGAAATTTTTAACTTAATAGTTATATTTTTTATTAGTTTAAATATGGTATAATTAATATATAAAAGGCTTAACTTTTTAATTATGCAAAAAAATAAAAAATCAAAAAATACTTCTGCTTCTAAAAATAAAAAATTTATTCTTTGGTTTGATGAAATAGGTATTAATGATGTTCCATTAGTTGGGGGTAAAAATGCTTCTCTTGGGGAAATGTATACAAATTTAACAAAAAAGGGAATTAATATACCAAATGGTTTCGCCATTTCAGCATATTCATATTTTTATTTATTAGATAAAACAGGTGCTAAAGCAAAATTAAAAAGTATATTAAACAATTTAAAGAAAGATAAGAAAACTGGAACATACAATTTAGAGACTTTAATACAATGTGGTAGAGCTGCGAGAAAATTAATTTTAAGCTTAGAATTTCCAGAAGAATTAGAAAAAGAAATAATCGAAGCATATAGAAAATTATGTGAATTTTATAAAGTAAAAGAAGTTGATGTAGCTGTAAGATCATCTGCTACAGCCGAAGACTTACCAGACGCCTCATTCGCAGGTCAGCAAGAAACATTCCTAAATATTAAGGGAGAAGGAGAGTTACTAGATGCTTGTAAAAAATGTTTTGCGTCAATATTTACAAATAGAGCAATATCATATAGGCATGACAAGGGATTTGATGATTTTAAAATAGGGCTTTCTATTGCTGTTCAAAAAATGGCTAGATCAGATCTTGCTAGTTCTGGTGTAATGTTTACAATAGATACAGAATCAGGATTTAGAGATGCAATTGTTATAAATTCAATTTATGGATTAGGAGAAAATATAGTTCAAGGTAGGGTTTCTCCAGATGAATTTTATATATGGAAAACTGGAGTAAGACACGGCAAAAAGCCTATTATAGGTAAAAAGATAGGATATAAAGATATCAAAATGGTTTATGAGGAAGATGGAGAAAAGGAAAATGTAAAAAATGTTAAGGTCGATAAAACTGATAAAGAGCAATTTTCAATTACTGACGATGAAGCATTGCAGCTAGCTTTATGGGGTTCAATTATAGAAGATTATTATGAAAAGCCTATGGATATAGAATGGGCTAAAGATGGTAAAAGTAATAAACTTTATATAGTTCAAGCAAGACCAGAAACTGTTCAGTCACGAAAAAATATAAACATTCTTGAAGAATACATAATTCAACCTAAACAAGAAAAAAAGATAATAGTCAAAGGCTCGTCTGTGGGATCAAAAATTGGTAGTGGGAAAGCTAATGTAATTAAATCAATAGAGAATATTTATGACTTCAAAAAAGGAGATGTATTAATAACAGAAATGACCGATCCAGACTGGGAGCCAATTATGAAGATAGCATCAGCTATAGTTACCAACTCAGGGGGGAGAACGTGTCATGCTGCTATTATTAGCAGAGAACTTGGGATTCCTTGTGTAGTAGGTACTAGTAATGCTACTGAGAAAATAAAAACAGGTAGAAATATAACAGTTTCTTGCAGTGAGGGTGAAGAAGGGTATGTATATGATGGTATTTTAAAATTTGATGTTAAGAGAACAAACCTAAAGAGGTTAAAACCAATTAAAACAAAAATTATGATGAATGTTGGGAACCCTGAATCAGCATTCAATCTATCATTTATCCCAAATGACGGTGTAGGATTAGCACGTGAGGAATTTATAATTAATGAATATATTAAGATTCATCCTAAAGCTCTTATTAATCTTAATTCTTTAAAAGATGGAAAATCTAAGCAACAGATTTTAGAATTAACAAAAGGATATAAAAATAAAAAAGATTTTTTTGTGGAGAAATTAGCGGAGGGTATTGGGAGAATTGGAGTAGCTTTCTATCCAAAACCAGTAATTGTAAGATTTTCTGATTTTAAAACAAATGAGTATGCTAATCTAATTGGCGGTAAGGAGTTTGAACCTGTAGAACATAATCCTATGATTGGTTGGAGGGGTGCCTCAAGGTATTATGATCCATTATATAAACAGGCGTTTGGCTTAGAATGTAAAGCGATAAAAAAAGTAAGGGAAGAAATGGGTATAGATAATATAATAGTTATGGTTCCTTTTTGTAGGACAATTGAAGAAGGCGAGATGGTATTACAAACAATGGAAGAATTTGGGTTAAAAAGAGGCGAAAATAAATTACAGGTTTATATGATGGTAGAAATTCCTTCAAACGTAATATTGATCAATGAATTTTCTAAAATATTTGACGGATTTTCTATAGGATCAAATGATCTAACACAATTATTATTGGGGGTTGATAGAGATTCTAATCTAGTTTCACATGTCTATAATGAAAGAAATGAATCAGTAAAGATAATGATAAAACTAGCGATAGCAGGTGCTAAATTCAATAAAAGGAAAATAGGCATTTGTGGGCAAGCTCCATCTGACTTCCCAGACTTTGCTGCATTTTTATTAAAGAATAAAATCGACTCAATATCATTGAATCCAGATACTGTTTTAAAAACTAGACTATCACTAAGTAAGGTAGCAAAAAACAAAAAATAGAATTTTATAATTTTATTTTTAGTAAGCTAATTAAATTATCCAGCCATTTATAGCCAAGTTCAGACCTGTCTATTTTAATTTGTTTTTCTTTTATAACTGTATTAGGGTATTTTTTTATTAACCTATTTTTTATAATCTCATTAATAACGTCATCAAAATCTAATATGATTTTATTGTTATTATATTCTATATTTTTTATTTTTAATTTTTTTGAGTATAGTTTTAGTATTAAAATATCATATAAATTATATATATTTTTATTGTCTAAATTTTTAAATATACTTATCATTTCGTTTTTTAGATCATCTTCATTATTAATTGCTGCTAGCTTTTGATAGATATATATCCTTTTATTTTTATCACAAATAATATTTTCTGGAATATTAAAATTAATTGGTAAATTTATTTTTGTTTCAAAATCTATATCTTCTTCAACGCCGTTTATTATTTTATTAACTGCTTGTTCTAATAACTTACTATATAAATTTAAACCAATAGCATATATATGGCCATGCTGCTGCTCTCCCAATATATTACCTATACCCCTGATTTCCATATCTCTTGATGCAATTCTGAAACCATCTCCAATTTTACTATTTGTTTCTAGCGTTTCCAATCTTTTTTCTGCATTTATATTCATATTTTCATTTTTATATAAAAAATATGCATACGCCTGTCTATTTGATCTTCCTACTCTTCCTCTTAACTGATGTAGCTGAGCAAGCCCAAATCTTTCTGCGTTTTCTATTATAAGTGTATTAACATTTGGCAAGTCAATACCATTTTCTATAATGGTTGTACATATAAGTACATCTATTTCTCTAGTATCAAATTTATGAAACACATTAATTAGTTCATTAGATTCCATCTGTCCATGAGCAACTGCAAACCTAATATGTGGAAGCAATTGTTTTAGATTATGTTCACAAATATTTATTGTTTCAACTTTATTATATAGATAATATACTTGTCCCCCTCTAGATATTTCATAATTTATTGCATTTCTAACTGTATCCTCATTGTATTTTTCAACTATTGTTTTTATATTTAGCCTATTTTGTGGAGGAGTAGATATAATACTCATATTTATAATATTTGTAAGTGACATATTTAATGTTCTGGGTATTGGTGTTGCAGACATCGTTAATACATGGATGTTATTTCTAAATTTTTTTAGCCTTTCTTTCGTAATACTCCCAAATTTTTGCTCCTCGTCTATTATAATTAATCCCAGATTATCAAATGAGATATCTTTTGATAATAATCTATGAGTGCCTATAATTATATTGTACTCTCCAGATTTTATTCTATTAATTATATTATTTTTTTTATTATCTTTTTCAGTAAATCTATTTAATAATACTATTTTTATCCCAAATTTATTAAGTCTTTCAGAGAAAGTATCAAAATGTTGTTGTGATAAAATTGTTGTAGGGCATAGTATCATAACTTGATACCCATTTAATACAGCTTTAAAAGCAGCCCTAATGGCTATTTCTGTTTTCCCAAATCCAACATCTCCACATATTAACCTGTCCATAGGGCGTCCACTTTTTAAATCTTTGAAAACATCATTTATAGCTTTTATTTGGTCTTTTGTTTCTATATATTTGAAATCTTCTTTAAGTTGATTTTCTAATTCTATATCATCTTCCATTGGTTTTATTTTTGATATTGCTCTTTTAGCAGAGATATCTAGTAATTCGCCAGCATATTTAAAAATATTTTCTTTTATTCTTTGTTTTTTATTTATCCACATAGAGCTTTCTGATAATCTATGCAGAGTAGGGTTTTCTTTGCCTATATATTTATCTATTCTATCTATTGATTCAACTGGAACAAATAATTTATCCCCACCTTCATAAATAATAACTGCATATTCCTTTTCTAGATTATCTGATATTTTATTTTTTTCTATTCCAGAAAAAATTCCTATGCCATGATCTATATGTACAACATAATCCCCATCTTTTATTTCAGATATAAATAATTGTTTTTTCCTATTTATGTTTTTTTGTTTTTTCAAAATATTATTTTTTTTATCTTCTATTGTTATCTTTGTACTTATTAGTCCTTTAAATAAAGTATTATCGCATAAAAATATTTTATTGTTTTTATAGTCTATAAAAGCATTAAAGTTAATATTATTTTTTATTTCTTTTATATCTATATTTTTCAAATTAATATTATTTTCATATAGAGTTTTTATTAAATCATCTTTTGAAAATGATATTATGTTTAATATATATTTTTTTTCAAATCTAAAGAAATCTTTTTTTATTTTATTAAAATTCCCATTATAGTTTTCAAGAATCCCTATATTATTTTGTTTTAAGAATTTACAAAATATTATCTTGTTAAATTTTTCTATATTAAATATTCTATTTAAATCTTCTTGTATATTCTCATGAAATACAAAAAAGGAATTATTATTTATATAATCGTCTATATATACATTTTGTGATTTAGACAAAAATTGATCACTTGGCATTATGGATATTGAATTATAATCATCTATCCTTTTCTTATTATTGGGGTCTATAGTGTATATTTTGTCTATTTTATTTTCAAAGAATTCTACTTTGTATAAACTATCATTTATTTTTATTTCTATAATATCTCCATAATTTTTAAAATTATTATTATCAATATTTATATTATGATTATACTCATACCCAGAATTTATGAGTCCTGATATTATATTTGTTATTTTTGCTTTTTGCCCTATTTGTAAATTTATGATATTTTCTATAAAGTTATTTTTAGAATTAATCCTTGTAAATAGATCATTTAATGTTAGTATACATATAAAGTTTTTATTATTTAATATATTATAAATTAAATCAGAATTTATATTGTAATAAATAGTATATTTTTGGTTGAAATATAAATTATTAAATAATAAAATAGATTTCAATATTTCATTTTTTTCTTTTTCATTTTCTGAAATAAAAAATACTTCATCTTTATATAAAAGAGGGGAATCTAAGGATAAAATTTGATAAGAATTTATAAAATTATCAAAATTCTTGATTTTTAAATCCATTTTATGTAGTATTTATTTTAACTAAGATTAGAATATTTATGTGATTATAACATTTTATTGACATTAATTCAAAAAAATGCTATAATAGTAATATTAAATAAAAATTTACAGTATGTAATTTGTTGTTTATAAATTAAATAATAAATTACATACTGTAAACTTTGTGGAAATTATGATAGTTTACTACTAAGGTAAACAATAAATTAGCGCTATAGATAACTACAATTATACTATAGCACAAAAACTAATTTAATAAAATATCATAATGGAGACATTGTTTACGGTATTTGTAATAAATCTTAAATTTAAGATTTATTACAAATACTAGAGTTGTCCTGACTTTAGTTGTAAATAGATTGTTTAAAAACAATCTATTTTATTTTTAGCCATTTATTAAATTATCGAACAATATAGCAACCGTCATTGGTCCAACACCGCCAATTGGCGGTGTAATATATTTAACTTTATCAATGATATCATATATATCAGCATCCCCATATATTTTTTTACCTTCTTTGGTAATGCCTATATCGATGACTATGGCATCTTTTTTAATAAAATCTTTTTTAATATAATGTTTTTCACCAACAGCGGAAATTACAATATCCGAATTTTTTATTATATTTTTGATTTCATTTAAATTTTGTTTGTCAAAAATAATTTTATTTATATCAGCACTATTTAATTTTTGTTTTAAATAATATTCTATTCTATTAGAAAATATATCAGAATTAGATATAATACTTATATTTTTTTTAGAATTTATGTTGTCATCATATTCCTGTAATATTTTAAATATAACTTTTCCCATAACAGGATTAAATTTTGTGTCATTTAGAAATCCATCTACGTCTTTATCCCTATTAATTAAATTTACTATTTGATCTTGATTAAATTTTTTAGGTATAGGTAGCTGTATTATAATACCATTAATTTCTTCATCATTATTTAAAAAATTTATAGCATCCATTATGTTATTTTCTGTCTCGTTTTCATTTATTATATATTCATAAAATCCAACATTTATATAATCAGCAAATTCTTTTTTTAACTTTAAATATGTTTTTGAATTTTCATCATCACCAATTAAAACGGTTGCTAAATTTTTTCTTATTTTTTCTTTCTGTATTTTTTGTTGTAACTCAAATTTAATAAATTCTGCTATACCTGTTCCATCTATTATTTTATCTTTATATTTTTCTAAAAATTCTTGTTCCATTTATTTTATATTATTATTTATTTTCCCAGCAAGTTGACCACATGCTGCAGTTATTTCAGCTCCAAAACTTTTTCTTAATGTTGTATTTATTTTATTATTTTTTAAATAATTTTCAAATTTTATTATATTATTGTAATTTGATGAATTAAAATTTTTATATGTATTATTATATTTAATTATATTTATATGTATTAAATAATTTTTTTCTATTGATTTTACAAAATTTATTAAATTATTAGCATCATTTTTTGAATCATTTATATTTTTTATCATAATATATTCTAAAAATATTTTTTTATTATATTTTTCTAAATAATAATTTATAAAGTCTTTTATATCGTCCAGATTATATTTATTATTTATTGGCATGTATTTCGATCTTTTTTCATTATTAGCAAAATGTAAAGAGATAGCTAAATTTATTTGTGGAAATTTACTAAAAAAATTTTTCATTTTTTCTGGATTTGCAAAAGATGTAGAAATAGAGATAGACCTATCTGGGGAATTAAAAATATTTTTATTCGTAAGATTTTCTATACTTTCAACAATATTTTTATAATTCAAAAATGGTTCTCCCATGCCCATATATACTATATTTGTTAATTTTCCCTGTATATTATTTTCTAATATATATTTTTTCCAAAATAAAATTTGGTCAGTTATCTCCTCGCTTGTTAAATTTCTTATAAAACCATTTTGTCCAGTAGCACAAAATGCACAATTTAATGGACACCCACACTGTGATGATATACATGCAGTATAGCCATTTTTGTTTTTGATCAACACGCTTTCGATTATATTTTTATCATTTAATTCTATTAATATTTTATAGGTATTTAGGTCTTTTGTTTTTATTATTTTTATAATCTTAAAATTTATAATTAGCTCATCTTTTAGTTCTTCTTTTAAACGCTTAGGTATATTATTAATATTATCAAAATAAAAAATATTTTCTTGAAAAATAGCTTTTAAAATTTGATCTAATCTATAATGAGGCTCATCTAATTCAATTATTTTTTTTTCTAAATTTTTTATATTCATTTTAATTAAATTTTCTCATAAAATTTATGACATCATTTTTTATTTCCAATAGTTTTTTATCATTATTATAATTTTTTATAGCTTTATCAATGAATAAAGCTATGGTTCTCATATCATGTTCTTTCATCCCTATGGTTGTAATTGCGGGTGTGCCAATCCTAATCCCAGATGGATTTAATGGTCCATTTTTATCAAATGGTATAGTATTAGCATTACATTCTATATTTGCTTTTATTAATGCGGAAGAAGCTTCTTTTCCAGTTATATTTTTACTTTTTATCATATTAATTAATATTAAATGGTTTGAAGTTCCCCCAGTAATTAAATCATATCCTAAATCTATTAATTCATTTGATAAAGCTTTTGCATTTTTTACAATTTGTTGAGCATAAATTTTAAATTCTGGTTGGGATGCTTCTAAAAATGCAACGGCCATGGCAGCTGTAGTATTATTATGTGGTCCACCCTGTAATCCAGGGATAATAGTTTTATCTACTTTTTTCGAAAATTCATCTTTACATGCGATAAATGCACCCCTGGGGCCTCTTAGAGATTTATGTGTTGTAGATGTTATAATATCTGCTACTCCAAATGGGGAATTGTGAACGCCACCTGCTACAAGACCAGATATGTGAGCTATATCTGCCATTAAATATGCCCCTACATCATCTGCTATTTTTTTAAATTCTTTAAAATCAAACTCTCTTGGATATGCACTAAAACCAGCTATAATCAATTTTGGTTTTGATTTTTTTGCCATGCTATATATTTCTTCAAAATCTAATAAATTAGTTTTACTATCTACTTGATATTGTATAGAATTAAATATTTTCCCAGTTAATGATAATTTATATCCATGTGTCATATGGCCACCACTAGATAGCTCTAATCCCATTATTACATCGCCCGGGGAGCATAATGCATTTATTGCTGCAAAATTTGCTGGGCTTCCAGAGTATGGCTGAACATTAAAATGATAGTCAGTATTAAAAAGTTTTTTAGCCCTATTTATTGCTATGTTTTCTATTTGATCTATATATTCTTGACCCTCATAATATCTTTTTCCAGGATATCCTTCAGAATATTTATTTAATAATATTGATCCAGTTGCTTCCATAACAGCTTTACTTACATAATTTTCTGAAGCTATTAATCTTATTGTTTCTATTTGTCTTTTACTTTCTTTTTTTATTAATTTTGATATTTCTGGGTCAGTGTTTTCAAGTTTTGAATTATTTATCATTTTATAAATATTAAAAATAAAATAAGATTGTTTTAAATAATCTTTCTGTATAAATTAGATAAATAATTATTAGATCATGTTTATTAGTTAATTTATAAAATGATACTTTTATGGCAGGGGTAGTAGGAATCGAACCCACACCAAAGGTTTTGGAGACCTTTGTTCTACCATTAAACTATACCCCTAAAAATATAAATTATATTATATAGCATAAAATATATAAAATCAATTGACTTTATCGTAAAAGTATGTTAGAAATTTATATATAATTAAAATTATGTTAGATAAATTTGCATATTTGTTAAATCATAATATTGTTTTAAGAACATTTTGTATAATGTTAGTTTTGTATTTTATATTAATAGTTCCAACTCAAAAGAATCCAGATTTAAGAGTTGTAGTATTAAAAGGCATATTAGTAATATTTGCATTTTGTTGTATATGGTGGGCAATAGGGAATTATGATGTAGTTTTATCTATGGCTGGACTAATGTAAATCTTTTATCATATATGTGTCGATTTGTTTAAAGCCATTTTTTTTATAATATTCTCTAACTCCAATTCCAGATATTACAGCGATTTTTTTTATATTATATTCTTCTTTCGTTATTCTTTCAGCTTCTTGTATTAATTTTTTTCCAAGTCCATGATGTTGGCTCTTATCATCACTTTCTTTCTCTCCGACAGATGATACTATGCCATATGTATGTATTTCTCTAATTATAGTGCAGTCATTTAACTCATGTATAAAATGTTCTTTATGGCTAAAATAATTAGAAGGTATCCTTAATCTTAAAAATGATAAAATATTTTTTCTATCAGAATCTTCAAAACTTATAAAATATTCTACACCAGAACTAGCATTATATTTTTCTATAAACATTTCTATATTATTTATATCTATCTCTTTATCTTTTATTTCTCTACATCTTATACAGTTACAACATAATCCTTCTTCGTGCATTTTTTTATTAACTATTTCTCTAAGATTTGGTATTTTATTTCCGGCAACTATAGATGTAGATGGTATATCTCTTACAAGTCTATTTATTCTAACCCAATATGGTGTTATAGATTTAATTTTAATTAATAAATTAATTAATTCTTCATCTGTATATGGTATATATTTTTTTTCTTGATACCATTTATATATGTCAGTGCTTTTTACTACCACACATGGATATATTTTTAACATATCAGGTTTAAAGTTTTGATCATTATAAAGATCATAAAACATTTTATAATCCTTATCTAAGTTTGATCCTGGTAAATTAGGCATCATATGATAACAAATTTTAAAACCAGCATCTTTCATTAATCTAGTTGCTTCTATTGTTTTTTCTATATTATGCCCCCGTCTATTTAAATTTAATACATCATCAAAAGTAGACTGGACTCCAATTTCTATTCTAGTGCATCCAAACAGCCTCATTCTTTTCAATTCTTCTTCATTTATATAGTCAGGCCTTGTTTCTAATGTTAATCCGACACATCTGTTATTAGCCTTCTCATTTATTTTTTGTTCTATTTGTATTTTTTTTATATTATTTTTTGACAATTTTTCTTGGATTAATAATGGTATAAATTTTAATTTATTTATATCAAAATTTAATCCTTTGAATACATTCAAAATATATTTTTCCTGATATTTTTTATTTAAATAAGACCATGTTCCACCCATTATAATTATTTCATTTTTTGATGTATCATGCCCAGTATGTTTTAAAGCAGATAATCTAGCAACTACTTGTTTATATGCATCAAAATTACATTTTATTGCTCTCATGACAGCTGGTTCATTTGGCAAATAACTTTTTGGCATATCTTTTTCACTAGGGCAAAAGGCACAATTTCCTGGGCATGGAGCTTCTTCTGTTAAAATTGATATAACAGATACCCCAGACAATGTTCGTATTTTATGTTTTTTACAATATTTTTCAAATAATTTATTTCTCTCTATAATTTTTTTATCTACAAGATGATTATATATTTCTAAGATTTCAGAATTAGATGGTGGGTTTATTTTTGCCCGTCCAAATATTCTTTTTTTATTTAATACAAAATCTTCTAAAGTAATAAACTTAGAATTATATAATTCTATGACAAATTTTTCGTAAATGTTATTATTAATCATATTTATAAATGATATATTTTTAAAATATATAAGTCAAATATTTTGCAAAAAATATTAAATTAATATAGTATAAATATATTGTAAAAATATTATGACAAAAATCAATTTATTGGAAGAAATAAAAAATAGTTATAACAAAATATCAGATAACTTTAATATAACAAGAAAAAATAATTGGGATGATTTTAATATTTTTAAAAAATATCTTTTAGATTTTAAAAATGAAAAAATAAAAATTTTAGATATTGGGTGTGGGAATGGAAGACTAATTAAATTTTTAAATGAATTAAATTTAAATTATGAATATGTTGGAATAGATAATTCAAGAATGCAGATTAAAAATGCATTAAAAAATTTTGGTAATCAAAAAAATGTAAAATTTATAGAAGCAGATGCTTTAGCTATTCCTTTTAATAATAATGAATTTGATTTAATTTTTTGTATAGCTACTTTTCATCATTTACCATCATTTGAAAATAAAAATAATGCATTAAGAGAAATGAGAAGGGTTCTTAAAGATGGGGGATTAATATTTATGACAAATTGGAATTTATTTCAAAAAAAATATATTCTAAATACTATAAAAAATTTAAGAAATGATTTTATACCATGGAAGAATAATAAAGGAGAGATATTGGCTAGTAGATATTATTATGCATTTACAAAGAGAGAATTGGAAAATATTTTTTTAAAAAATAATTTTCAGATTTTAGAAAATAATTTTTCAGAAAATAAAAATTTTTTGCAGGCAAAAAATATTATTTCTATTATCAAAAAATGAGCTTTTATTTTAAGCCCATTTTATTTTTTACATCATCTATTTTTTTACTTGCTATATTTTGCGCATAATCTTTTCCTTCTTTCAATATTCTATCTAGTTCATTTTTTTCTTTTAAATAATAAAATGTTTTTTCTCTTATAGGTGATATTGTTTCTATTATTAAATCAGATAGTTCTTTTTTAAAGTCAGAGTATCCTTTTCCATAAAATTCTTTTTCAATATCATCTTCAGATTTTTTTGATAATATTTTATAAATTGTAAGTAGATTATATAATCCTTTTCTATTTTTATCAAATATGATGTTTTTTTCTGAATCTGTTGTCGCTTTTTTTATTTTTTTTATAATATCATCATTGGTATCTAGCAAAGAAATATAACTATAAATGCTAATAGCAGATTTACTCATTTTTTTCTTTGGGTCATCTAATGCCATAATTCTAGCACCATTTTTTTGTATAAATGATTCAGGAAGTTTAAATGTATATCCAAATTTGTTATTAAATCTAATTGCTAAATTTCTAGTTAATTCAACATGTTGTTTTTGATCTTCTCCAACAGGCACTAAATCAGCATCATATAATAAAATATCAGCAGCCATTAATACAGGATAATTAAAAATACCTAATGGTATGCTACCATTTTTAAATTTTAATGATTTATCTTTAAATTGTGTCATTCTTTCTAGCTCACCCATGTAGGATATTGTATTTAATAGCCACATTAATTCACTGTGTTCTTTGATATTTGACTGAATAAATATATGTGATTTTTTTGGGTCAATGCCACATGCTAGATATATTGCTGCAACTTCAAAAGTTTTTTCTAATAAAATTTTTGGATCTTGTGGAACAGTAATAGCATGTAAGTTTACAATTGAAAAAATAGAGTCATATTCATCTTGTAAATATACCCAATTGTATATTGATCCTAAATAATTACCTATGTGTAAATTTCCTGATGGTTGTATACCAGAAAATATTCTTTTTTTATCCATTTTATTTTATCACTGTCCCTTTAAATTTTTCTCCATTTAAACATTTTTCTACTTCTTTAATATTTTTACCATTAATTATGTCAACTTCCATTTTAAATTTTTGAGCTTCTTTCGAAGCTATTGGATCAAATGGGGAATTTAATCCAGGCTCCCACTCATCTGGTATTAAGCTTCTAAATTCTTCCCATGTCATTTTTTCAATCTTTTTAGCATTTTTAAATTTATTTGGATCTTTATCATATACATAATCTATATTTGATAGATTAACTATTTTTTTAGAACCTAAATTCTTGGCAATTAATACAGCATCATAATCAGTACTAAATCCAGGTTTCCATCCAGCAACTACTATAATACTATCTCTCGTAACAATTTTTTTTGTCGGATTTTTAATTATATTAGTGTATGCTTTATTAGCAAAAATAGATTTCACTAAGCATGCATTGATTCTAGTTGCATTTATACCAATCCAGTCCATATCAAGATCTGATATATTGTTAGTAATCTTTTTTGCAGCATTTTGGTATTTTCTAGCTATTTTACCACCACCGCACACTATAACAATCCTTTTATTTTTTTCTAGTTGTTGTTCCACAATTGTTTTCACGCTTTTTAAAAAGTTTATATCTATTTCGTTGGGGACTATTAAGGAGCCCCCAATTGATATTATAATGGTTTCTCTTTTATCCATATGTTTATTATTTATATTTTATTAATCCATAGACCATGCACATTACAATATATTCTTATATATGCAATATCATCAGATTCTATATTAAGATAAGCTTCTGGCAGATCTCCTGGCTTTAAGAATTTTTTATCTATTTTTCCATCATTGGTTATAACCTCAATAAATTCTATATAATGAACTTCTTCCATTGGATGAGGCATAGATCCAACTTTTACAACCATTCCTTTATCTGTTTTTTCTATTACTGGTATATGTTTTTCTTTAGAAAATTCTTGATGATCAGTTTTTTCTTCTAATAATTCCATTGGCTGTCCACAACATACTAATTGTCCTCCACCAACATGAGTTACTTCTACTATGTTGCCACATATGGGACATTTATATATTTGATTTCTTTCCATATAATTTAAATTAATAATTAATCATTAATAAAATTATATCATTTTTTATCTTTTTCCCCAAGACTAAAATTTTCTATTATTATTTTTTTATTTAATACATTCTGCTGTATATCTTTGCTAGAATTTTCAGATAATATTTTTAAAAAAGTTGTTTGAGTTTCTTCATCCATTATTTGTGGCTGGCTTTTTATGCTTTGTAATGGAATTATATCAAAAGTTAAATTATTATTTATTGTTAATCTTATAGCATAATTTTGCTGAGTATCTTTTGAAAAATATTGATCAAATACAAAATTTCCAAGAGAGTAAAATATTAATTTGTTGTTATATTTTTCTATTTCTTGTACTACATGTGGATGTCCTCCAATAATTAAATCAATTCCAGAATCTATTAATTTATGAGCTAAGGTTTGTTGTACATTATTCGATTTTTGATTATATTCATTACCCCAATGGATAAATACAATTTTAAAATAGTTATTTTTTTTATTTATAGTATTCTTAACTTCATTTTCTATATTTGTAATACATAAGTTAGTTTCTTTTTCACAATCTGTATTAATCATATTAATTCCAATAAATAAAAATGGTATATTATTAATATTTTTTTCAAAAGATATGTATTCATTTCTGTTATAATAATCACCAAAAAAATCTATATTATTATCTTTTAAAATTGTTTGAGTTTCAATAAATCCATTAGAGTCTCTATCTTGCATATGATTGTTTGCAAGTTGCATTAAGTTAAATCCGTTTTGTTTTAAAATACTAGCAGTATATTCTGGTAATGAAAAAGACATAGAGCCCGTTGGAACTTGTTTATGGTTTTTATTTATAGGTCCTTCTAAATTTGCTATTCTTATATCATTTTTTTCACTAAGCAGATCTTGTAATTTTAAAAAAGGATAATTGTTATTGTCTTTAGATAATTCCTCAACATTTCTACCTGTCATTAAATCTCCAAAGAACATTAGGGAAGTATCAACTTGCTCAATTCCTTGTTCCGCATATATTTCAGACTGCTTTATTTTACTATTGATTGGTAAATTTGAACTATTTTGTTCTGTGCTATGATAATTTATATTAGGATTTTTCAAAATTACAGGGAATATAGCAATTATAAATATCAATAATATATATATTTTGCTAAATTTTTTCATATTTAAAACATTGAATTATTTTTCTCCCTATAAAGATTATTTCATGTTTCCTGGCACATTGATATCTATAATCATTGCTTAATGCTGTTTTTTCATCAATATAAAATCCAATATGTTTATGTAATTTTTTGCTTTCTTGATCTTCTGCTTCATCCCATATTAAAATGTCTCCCTTTGATAGATCATCAAAGCTAGATAGTTTCCATCCACTATTAAGTAGATCTTTTATAGTAGAATCAACGGTTGTATGTTGTGATGATATAAGATGATTTAAATATAGAATGGAAGAAACAAATGTTGCGCACGATAAATTACCATCTTGCAGTATATCTATTATTTCCCCATTATCATTTTGTATGTAAAAATGTCTAAAAATTTTTATTCCTTCTGCATTATCAAGCATAGATAAAAAATTTTTATAATATAAATATTTCATATATTTTATATTAATTCTTTAATATGATATTATAGCATGTTTTTATATTTTTTTATCATTAATAAGTAAAATAAAAAATCTAAGAAATTCTTAGACTTTAATTGGCGG
>ERZ795059.2348-NODE-2348-length-19728-cov-6.152697_pt1 | contig 19728 bp, 18 predicted proteins | sample MGYA00375143_ERZ795059 | MGnify/ENA primary metagenome ERZ795059 (study PRJEB30188, sample SAMN05720168) | activated sludge metagenome | isolation source: Anaerobic digester | place: USA | collected 2015-01-07 ... | reverse complement strand
ATTTGAACCCACTGTAATTGTCCCTTCATCGGACACTCCACTCAACACCAAACTGGAATCAACTTTGTCACCGGCATAATTGTCACCCACTCCCACCGTAATACTGAAATTACCACCGGTTGCCCCCGCCGCTAAATTGCCAATTGTCCAAGACGGACTGCCACTTGTGGTGCTAGTCGGCAATGTACTGTTGTAAAAAATCAAACCGTCACCCAACAACAAATTCATATCAATTACTACTCCGGAATAATCCACAGTACCGGGATTGCTATACGAAACATTGTATGTGATTTTGTCTCCCGCTTTGACTTCCGTCGCCGAAGCAGACAAACTCAACTCCGGCAACGTCGCCGCCGCCATGCAAACCGTCTCACCTAGCAACACAAATTGCGCAGCCAACATTACCACCAAAACATTTTTCCACCATTTTATAAACATATGTCTAACCCTCATTTTATTTAATATTTATTCAAAACATCCATGACTCGTCCGCTAAACACCACTTTATCGCTTTGATTAACATCCAACACTTGCAATTTCTTTTGTTTAAAGTCTTGATCAACATTTTTCTTCACACTAATAATTTCATAAGGTGAAGAAACCACTGCCGAGTTTGCCTCATCCGATGAAGGAGTAAATAAACTCACTTTTACTTGAATAGTTTTATCCCCTTCCAATACTCCATTGTTATTCATATAATAACCACCGGAGTTTTTTATACCTTGCAGCATAGCTACTACATAATTTTCGTCAAAATTCACTTCCGGTTCGACTGCAAATCCACCGGTATTTGGCAATCGGATATATTCTTCCCAAAACTTTTTAAAATCCGCCTTATTATCAATCACTACCACATTTAAATCATTATATTTGCCATCTTCATTTTCATTCTTAAAATTTTGACCATACAAACCGTAGTTGCCGCGATCTACCAAACTTACTTCCACGCTATTCATTTTTTCTTTAAACAAATCTTTATTAACCGCCAAATACAATACTCCGCCAATGATCAAAACCAACACTATTATTACGATATACTTAAAATTTTTTTCCATACTTGCTGTTAAAAAAATAAATACTTCATACTACTTATAATACAACATTATGTATTTTATTGTGAGCATGCATCACTTTTCTACCATATGCTCTTTTGTTTTTTGCTCCCATCAAATCAGCAAAACTATTAGCCACCGCCACATATTTGTCAAACACCACATCCGCTCCATTGCTATACAATTCGATCATTTCATGTTTGTTGGCCGCCATTGCTACAAAATATGGTTTTTTTCTTTCTTTTTCGTTTTTCAAAAAATTCAGCAACATCAAATTCTCCTTCACACTCGGTAAAGTCGACAAAATCATTTTTGCTTTTGTCAGACCCATCTCAATCAAAAAACGTTTATCACCAACGTCTGCCAAAATTGCATTGTGTCCCATTTTTTTTAATTTGGAAACAGTGGAAAGATTATAATCAAAAATCACCAAATTCTTTCCCCCATCCGGTAAATTTTTTATTAACGCCCAACCCGCCCGATGGCATCCAATTAGTACTGTTTTATTTCGCAATTTTGCCCCCTCCTCCATCTGTGCCAATACCTTTCTTCTTTCCAACAACTCAAAAAAACCGCAAAAACCATTGCAAATATCCGATGTATTATATAGTACAATCGACGACAAAACCAACGATCCCAAAATTAGAACGCTCATAATTGATAACTGTTCTTGGGTCAACATATTTAACCGAAAAGCCAACGGCAAAATCACAAATCCCAGCTCGGAAATATTGGCCAACCCCAAACCGGTAATCATGATAACTTTGCGAGGTAAACCCGCCACTCCCGCCGTAATCCAACCGATAAAGGATTTCACTATCATTATTATCAACAAAAACACTACAATCACTTGCCAATCATGAATAATCCATTGTGCATTGACATTCAAACCAACATAAAAAAACAAAAAAACCAAAAAATAATCTTTGATAGGATCAAACCAATTTGCTACACGATCCACATCGTACACATTCGCCAAACTCAATCCCACCATCAAACCAACAATTTCCGCCGGTAAATTTATTTCCGGCCAAGCAAAAATATTTATCCACAGCAATAACCAAGCGATTGTTAGCAAAAACACCACTTCCGGCGCATCACGATAAAAACTTCTAATCCGTACAAATAACCATTTGCCAACTACAATAATTATCAAAATTGCTGCTATTCCCCATCCCAATCTTTGCCACAAATTTGTCTCTTCGCCCTGCAAATATGGCATTACCAAAAGCAAACCGGCCACCACCAAATCTTGCAACAAAAGTATTCCCAACAACACCCGGCCATGCAAACTGTTTTGTTCTCTTTTGTCTCTCAATACCGAAGCCACCAAAATGGTACTACTGAAAGATATTACCGCCGAAAAAATCATGGCCGACAAAATCGAATAACTAAAAATTCTAAACAGTCCGTAAGACAACAAAAAAAACATCGCCAACTGCAAAACCGCCAACCATACCACCGTCCAACCAATTTTTTGAAAATGTTTTAATTTTATTTCCAAACCAACCGACATCATCAAAAAAGCCGCTCCGTATTCGGCAAACCTTTCCAAAACTTCCGTTGTACCTTCACTCATTTTGCTACCGGAGATCAGCATCCCTGCCAACAAAAATCCCACGATCACCGGCACTCTCACTTTTTTGCAAAATGCTGCCAAAATTGCGCTAAAACCAAAAATAAGTGTAATCCAATCCATATTTAACTATGTATGTTTATTTTTAAAAATATTTATTATTGAAAAAATATACCTTTATTTTTCATTATATCAAAATAAATTCTATTTTTTTCGAAAAACAAAAAATCCACTGATCAAGGGCAACCAAAATTGAAAAAAACGAAACATAACCACCACCAACACTGCTCCGGACGCCGGCAGCACAAACGCACTCAAAAGACTGGTCATCGCCAATTCCACCACTCCCAAACCTGAAGGTGTTACTGACACCATCATCAACAAAGCCGCAATCACATATGTAGCCATCAATACCCCAATGTTACCAAAATCCCCACCCACCGACGCCACCAAAGTCGCCAACAACAACACATTGCACCCGATCATCAATATTAACATCAACACTATCCGCCGCAATCTAAACACATTAGAAATTACATAAAAATATCCTTCATACAATTCAAAACTATATTTCCTGATTTTTTTCTCACTCAGCCATGTCACATTCCGACCCAATGTTCGATTAACCTTGTTGAATATTTCACCAAACCATAAAGAATAATCTTTGAATCTCTGATAATCCTTCAACATGATCACCATTACAGTCAACACCGCACTAGCCGCAATCAACAAGATTATTGCCGGAATCAAAATATAATCTTGCATTTGATTTTTGATCATCAACAAAAACAAACTGATTAATAAGAAGAAAATAAAAACTGTAAAAAACATCATCCAATAAACGATATTCGCCAACAACAATTTCGTCTTGGCAAATCCCATTTTTTTTCCATCATCAATCATTACTCCCGCTCCAATCACAAATCCACCGGTCGGCGCCACCACACTCATAAAAAAAGATTTCAACAACAGCCAATATATTCTTCCCCATCGCACTCGCAACCCAAACAAACCATAGATATATTGATAGGCCTTGGCTTGCATAAAATACACCAAAATCTCAAATACCAAAGCCACCAACATCAACTTCCACCCAACTTGGTGCCACGACTGCATAATCACCACAATTTCATCCCAGCGAGAATACAACAACCACACAAACAACGCCAACATTACCAAATACAAAACACTCCCCCAGTTTATTTTTTTTGTTTTTTTGACCATTCAATCAATAAAAAAGTAAATACAATAATATTTTACCAAATCAGTTTTTTAGAATAAAAAAATCACAGCTTGTTCAAACAATGAAAAAAAATAAAATAACAGCGAATATTTTAACTGTCATAATACTTCATTAAATCATTAATCCATCGTGAAATAAAATTCTCAAACAAAATTAATCATAATTATATGGATCTAAATTGTCAGATTTAGATTGATGCTTCGATTCATTATCATATAATTAATTACTTTTACCTCACACCCTCACTCACTATTTCTTTCACCTATAAATATAGTCTTATTCTACCTTCCCCATTCTTCAAATTAGTATACTTACGAAATTCGCAAACAATTCCTTCCCAGTTTTCCGCTGATAAATAAACAGGTTTACCATCATATTGTAAATATGGAAAATGCTTAAGTTTAATTCCCACTAGCTGATCAAGAATATTAGGACTTTTTGACAATCTATGCAATGTTGGTTTCGCTCCTGGACCAATATAAAAATCTCTGAATAAATCAATCATAGTTGGATACTGATAAGCAACATCAATCAACATTTCCGTCCAATGGAACCGAAAATTAAGACCAAATTCAGATAATATCTTTTGCAATCCATTATTAACCGTTACATTTTCAAACTGAATTTGTAACAACATTTTTTACACCAGTACCTATTACCTAACTTTCTTACATATCTTGTTCTACTACATTTTGGACACTTTAAATTAGATAGATATTTTTTCTTAACCAGTTTAATAGCTTGCTTTTCATCTTCAAGTTTAATAAATTTAGACATTGGAACAGATTTGATAATTAAGATGTAAACTATTATTAATTATCTAACATCTGTTCCAATTTGTTTATATAACTTAAACACAATCTTAAACTGTGTTTGTATATCTAGATCAATCCATAAAAAAACTTCGGATTTATTCCAAGTTTTTTTATACCTTATAGAAAAAGAGAAGTTTTGAGGAGAAAAACCTTGGTTTTTCTCCTCAAAAGAAAAACTCCGGGACTTGGACTCGAACCAAAATTACCAGTGCCAGAAACTGGCGTCCTACCATTAGACGATCCCGGAATAAAATCCCCCCCATAACTATCCCGTTTACAATAAAATCTGTTCAGCCGCTTTCAATCTCCTCAAGCTGTTTTCTTTACCCAACACCCACAACAATTCATTGGGCGACGGACTTTGATCAACTCCCGATAAAGCATAGCGCACCGGCCAAAACACATCACCATTTGACAATCGAACATTTGCTTCCACCACTTCTTTTAATACCTCAAACAAATGCTCAGCGCTACTCCAATCTCCTTCCGCCTCCAATTTTATGATAACATTTTGCAAAGCTTCTTGGCACAGCTCCCGAGTGCTTTTTTTGAAAACCAATTTTTCCACATCCAATTTCGGATCTACAAAATAATGATCACCGATATTATTTACATCTGCCAAAACCAACATCCGAGACTTTTCCACTTCCAATATTTTCCGCAAGTATTCATTATCCAACGATTTTACTTTATCATCCACCTCAATATCATCCAACCTTTCTGCAACTTCATCAGCCGACAATTTCATTAGATATTGTTTGTTCATCCAATTCATTTTTTCTCGATCAAAATAGGCATTAGCTTTTTTTATTCTGTCAATTGAGAAAGCACCGATCAATTCAGATAACGACATAATTTCCACATTACCCCCCGGATTCCAACCCAGCAAAGCAATAAAATTCATAATTGTCTCATGCAAATATCCGGCCTTACGAAAATCTTCCACAAACACATCACCTTTTCTTTTTGATAACTTTTTCCCATCATCTCCGGTAATGACCGGCAAATGCACATGCACCGGCATCTCCCATCCAAACGCTTCATACAACAACACATGTTTACCAGTTGACGGAATCCATTCATTGCCCCGCACCACATGACTCACTTCCATCAAATGATCATCCACCACCACCGCCAGATGATACGTCGCAAAACCATCGGACTTCAAAAGCACCTGATCATCAATGGTATTGGTATCAAAACATATTTTGCCAAACACTGCATCCTCAAAACAAACTTGTCTCCCTTTGGGCACTTTCAAACGAATTACATAACTCTCACCTTTAGCTACTCGCGTTTCCGCCTCTTCTTTCGACAAATGCCGACATTTACCACTATACATCGCTTGCTCATTGCCCACTCTTTCTTGTTCCAAATCATCTTTTGTACAAAAACAATAATATGCCTTATCATTTTTCACCAACTCCAAAGCATATTTCTTGTACAAATCCAGCCTCTCCGACTGAGTATAGGGACCGAAATCCCCGCCAATATTTGGACCTTCATCAAACTCAATTCCCGCCCATTGAACTACCGACATCAACCGTTCCACTCCATCAGCCACATATCTTTCCCGATCAGTATCTTCAATTCGTAAAACCACCTCACCATTATTAGCTTTCGCCAACAAAAAAGCATACAATGCAGTTCGCAATCCTCCAATATGCAAATATCCTGTCGGACTGGGTGCAAATCTTGTCCTTATTTTATTCATCATCATTCAATTAATTATTAACTTAATTTTTTCCCAACACCGCCATTATTTAAAATAAATATTTTATTTATCAAATAATCATTTTGGCTATGAGAAAATATTGTAAACACATCTTATTTTATTACATCCCGCCATTCAAAACCACAATATTTCGATCATGGACAAAATTCAACTGGGACATTGGGGAGAAAATATTGCTAAAGAATACCTTATCAAAAAAGGCTATCGTTTTCTTCGCCAAAACATCCGCATCGGTCGAGGCGAAATCGATTTGCTCTTTTTTCACGAACTGACCTACATTGTTGTCGAAGTAAAGACCAAAACATCCACCAAATACGGATACCCCGGCGACATGATCGATTACAAAAAAATTAGCCAACTTTCTTTTTTGGTCGAAAAACTAATCACCAAACAAAAATCACCCGAATCAATCCACTGGCGCATTGATGCTGTTGGCATTGTCGGTGATGGTCAAAAAGTCGTCAGTATTGCCCATTACCAAAATGTCACCATTTGGTAATCTATTCAAACAAACTTAAATTGTCTTTTCTCTCTCCTTTCTGAAAACATTTCCAACTCACTCGGTGTTGTTTCGATGCCCCATATTTATCAATTAATTCCTGATGCAATTTTGTTCCATATCCTTTGTGCTTATTAAATTGATAACGGTCATCTTGGTCATCCATCTTGGCCATCAATTCATCACGATACACTTTCGCCACGATACTAGCCGCCGCAATCGAAATCGACTTTTGATCGCCTTTGATAATTGGCTGGCAAGCCACTTTTTCCCAAAACAATTTAACCGCATCCACCAACAAAAAATCCGGTTTGACCGACAAACCATCCAAAGCACGCATCATCGATAATTTTGTCGCCACCAATATTCCCAGTTCATCTATCTCCCGCGCACTTGCCTCTCCAATAGCAAAAGAGAGCGCTTTGGCTTTTATCTTCTGCGCCAAACGTTCTCTTTGCAAACTATTCAACATTTTGCTGTCTCGAATTTTTTTTATCACCGTCCCTTCCTGCCACACCACCGCCGCCGACACCACCGGACCGGCCCACGCACCTCTTCCCACCTCATCAATCCCGGCAATCAACTTACAACCTTGTTTCCACAGCTCTTTTTCTACTTGAAAAGACGGCCACAACATTATTTTTCTTCTTTCTTGCTTTCTTTCTTAGTTGTTTTTTTCTCTTTCTTCTTTTCATCTATACCTTCGTCGCTCTCCTTCTTTGCTTCTACTTTTGCTTCCTTGTCTGTTTCTTTTGATTCTTTTTTGTCACTTTTTACTTGCTCCTCAGGCAAATCTTGTTTTTCCACTATTTCACTTTTATCCGCTACATTTCGTACCAATTCCTCGACATTGCCTCCATTTGCCAACAAATTCAAACGAGCTGCTTTTCCTTCTCGGCCAGCTAGATAATACAATTTGGCTCGTCTCACTTTGGCCGTCTTGGTTACTTCAATTTTCTCCACCAACGGCGAGTTGAAAAGGAAAGATTTTTCTACCCCAACTCCGGAAGCTATTTTTCGTACAGTAAAACTTCCATTAATCCCATAGCCACCTTTTACTCTAATCACAATCCCCTTAAAAACCTGGATTCTTTCTTTTGAACCTTCTTTAATCCTCTGATGTACCGCTACAATATTTCCCGGTCGCAATTTTGGTACTTTATCTTTCAATTGTTTATTGGCGACGTGTTTTAGTAATTCCATATTTTTGTCGAAAAAATAATAAATACAATACTTAATAGAAAGCGGGAACAATCCCACACTAACCATAATATCATTTTACTACACTATTTCAAATGATAAAATCATCTTTTGGTAAAATCAACCGCTTTTCTATTTCTGCACCAAAATATCCCAACAAACCAGTCCGTCATTCAACCATTCTCCGCTATTCAACACTGGCGTAAAACATTCTTGATAGCTACCATTCTTTTCCGGTGCTTGCAAAATCATCTCCATTCTAATCACATCACCAGGTTGGACCTCATCCACATTCATTTTGGTCACTCGAGTTGTTGATGGCCAATACTGCTTGTTATAAAAATCACTCGACCTATCATTTGGTTTGGCAGTACCCATCATTATTTCTGAATCACTATCTTTTTGCCACACCAAATTACCGGCATTTTTAAGATCTACCCATACTTTGACCAATTCACCGGGAACCATGTATGGCACCTGATCACTTTTAGCCACCATCGTCGCTCGATTGTTGGCTTCACTGATATCAATATTCAATTTAATATCCTCTCCATCAATCCAAGCGATATTTTCCAATACCGGCCGAAAACTCTCTTGATACGTGCCATTATCTATCAAACTACTATCGATTACAAAAGAAAACATTCCCACCTCTTGTGGCATAATCTTGTCTTCCAACATCGTCAAACGATTGGTGGTCAACCAAGAATCAGCATTATAAAATACACTATTTCTATCTTGTTCATTCACTGTTCCCAGATGAAGAGGAAACAATCCGTCTTTATACCATATATTATCACCGACATTTTTTAATTTGATATTCACAGTTGCTTTACTGCCTTGCACCACAGTAATCTTTTCACTTCCCAAATATTCATAACGATAATGTGCCGGACTAATGCCATACTTATTTCCACCTTGATCAATCTTCACTCCCAAATTATCAACATTTATTGTAAATTCACTTCCTTCAATTAGTTTACCGGCATATATCAAACCAAATTTTTCCGCATACTCACCTGTACCACTATTGCCTTTCAATCTAAATTTAAAAATTCCTTGTTCGTTTGGCATAACAGTATATTTATAAGCTTCGACAACATTGCTTTTATCTTGCCAATTCGAACCGGCGAAACTGCTCATTCTTCCTACCGGTTCCACCGCCGCCAACATTACCTCATTGCTACCATTCAACCATGCTCCATTACCAATATTTTGATATGTCACTTCGATATCTTTTTCCTCATCTTTTGCCAATATCACTTCCGGCCAATTGACTCCAACCAGTCTTGCTTCATATTGTTTTTTTCCCACTCCGTTCAACAAAGCGATCGACTTCTGTCTAATCTGCGATAATAATTGATAAAAATTTTCGCCCGGACAAGCCGTTGCTTGCACATCACGATGTCCAACGATCGTATTATATTTTTTACCATTGATCTCCGCTTGTTTGGTCAAATCTAGCCCGGTTTGAAACGATACATAAGCAATCGTATTAATCAAACCATCAATCGAATTGCTTGATGGTTCAACTGTTTCATAGTTTCCCAACACCGAAATACCCACACTACCCGAATTAAAACCATACGCGTGCGCACCCACTACTCCCAAACCACCTTTTCTCCCTTCATACACATTGCCATACTGATCGATAATATAGTTATACCCGATATCGCCCCAACCATTTGTCACTGTATGATAATAATAAATACCACGAATCACTGCTGCCGGGTCCAAAGGCGAATTATCATTTCCCGCGGTATGATGAATAACAATCTGCTGAATATTTTTGTGTTCCATATCATCATCCCAAAACATCAATGATTCATCGGCGCCCCATTCGTCGCGATTAATAATATTCAAGCGATCCGCTTTTTGATAACGACTCTGTATATTGGCAAAACTTGGCACAACTCCTTCATAATCGTACGAATCAATTCCCACCAAATCAATTTTATTCACCACAACATTTTCATCCGTAACAACTGAGTAATTCACTTCTTGACTAATCATGTTTAAAGCTATCGGTTCAATACTTAACACATCTTCTTTTTCACCCGTTTCTTCGGAGGTGTCAACTTCTATCCACTTATCATCTGTCATACTCTTTATTGATAAATGAATTTTATCAGCTTCCAACTCTTGTCCATAAATCTTAAAACCGACCAACCACACCGGTATATCAAACTGGACCATACCATTATTTTCACTTTTCCCTTCCATGTTTACTGTCACCGTATCGGACTTAATCGGCACACTAGTATCCTCCTTGGCTTGCACCACACCCAACGACCACCATCCAGTCATCATTACTGCCATTAATGCCAAAATCCAAATTTTTTTCATATATTTTTTCTCCTTTTATACAAAAAATTGTTATCAAAATTATTGTATCAATACCAACATTAAATATTCCTAAAGAAAATCAACTATTGCTGTCATACAATATTCCATGAATTTGATTCTTCAAATCGGCCGAAATTGCCACCTTCATTTTTGATTTAATTCTTTTGGCTTTCCCCTGTACAAATACCAACAAATACAATTCTCCTTCCCCTTCGTTTTCCACCAACAATTCTTTCAACTTCACTAATTTGTCTTTCTTGGTATGACCGGGTACTTTTATTTCCAAAAATGTATCCTGCTTCTTCTCGTTCACCTCATCATCTTTAATATTTTCCGCTTCCGACAAATTTATCTCCTTAGCCTTATTCACCAATATTTTCACCATATTGTCTTTGGTGCTGATTGTACCTTCAATCTGCAAAACTTTTCCATCATTCCATTTTTCTTGATCTTCTTTAAATATTTTAGGAAAAACCAATACTTCCACTATTCCTGACAAATCTTCAATTGTCACGAAAGCCATCGGATCACCTTTTTTAGTGACAATTTTTTGCACCTTGGTCACCACACCGCCAACTGTTATTTGTTGTCCATCCATATCCAAAGTCAAATCTCGACAAGCAGTCGTATATTTTAATAAATAATTTTTGTATTCCCCCAACGGATGATCTGATAAATACATGCCCATCAATTCTTTCTCCCAACCAAGCAGTTCTTTCTTGCTTACTTCAGGCATTTTGGGAATATCCAAATTATATTCTTCTGTCTGTTTGGTATCTGTGCTCATTACTCCAAAAATATCCGTTTGTCCCATTGCTTTCACCTTGCCGGCATCTCGTCCAAATTTCAAAATCAATTCCAATGATGTTAGCATACTGGCTCGATTACCAAAATTGTCTAAAGCTCCCGATTTGATCAAACCTTCCATGGTTTTTTTATTGATTCCAAAAGCCACTGTCCTCACAATAAAATCACCAATATTTTTGTACGATCCGTTTTTTTTCCTTTCCTCCACAATATGTTCGCTAATTCCTGCCCCCACGCCTTTGATTGCCGCCAACGCAAATCGAATATTTTTTGTTTCCTTCTCCACCCCAAACTCCACGAAAGATTGATTGATATCCGGCGGCAAAACTTTGATTCCCATTCGCTCGCATTCTTCCATGGCAATCGCCAATTTATCTGTATCATTTTGTTCGCTGGTCAATACCGCCGCCATATAAGCCGGCGCGTAATTTGCTTTTAACCAAGCCGTCTTATAAGAAATAATCCCATAACAAGTCGAATGCGCTTTATTAAAACCATACTCCGCAAATTTTTCCATATCTTCAAATACTTTTTCCGCAATCTGGCGACTAATTTGATTTTTTTCGCATCCTTCCACAAAATCCTTTTTCATTTTGGCCATCAACTCCGCAATTTTTTTACCCATCGCCTTTCGCAACGTATCCGCCTGACCACCGGTAAATCCGGCCATGTCCTTTGACAACTGCATCACTTGTTCTTGATATATCACCACACCATACGTATCCTGCAAAGCTGTCTCCATGGTTGGATGATCAAAAACCACTTTTTTGATACCATTTTTTCGATCAATAAATTCATCGGTCATACCACTATTCAATGGACCGGGTCGATAAATCGCCGCCATGGCAATCACGTCTTCCAAACGAACCGGCTTCAACCGTTTTAAATATTTTTTCATCCCCGAACTTTCCAGTTGAAACACTCCGGTCGACAAGCCTTTGGACAACATCTGATACGTCTTAGTATCATCAAAATCAATATCATCCAAATCAATTTCCTGGTCATAGACTTTTCGAATAATTCTCATCGCATTTTTCATGATCGTCAAATTCGCCAATCCCAAAAAATCCATTTTCACCAAACCGGCCGCTTCGGATGGATGCAAAGAATATTGCGACAACATTTTGGTATCACCTTTGGTAGCCTCCTGCAATGGTACATAGTTATACAAAGGCAATGGTGAAATCAAAATTCCACAAGCATGCATACCAAAATGCCGCGCCACTCCTTCCAATTTTAATGACATATCCAACAATTCTTTGATCGCCGGATCAGATCCGTATAAATCCGTCAATTCCTTTACATTTTCAATTGACCATTTTAACTTTTGCTTGGCATCGATCAATTTGGCGATTCGATCTACATCGGCATAGCTCAATCCCATCACCCGACCAGCATCTCTCACCGCTACCCGTGCTTTCATTGTTCCAAAAGTGATAATCTGTGCCACCCGATCTTCACCATATTTTTCCGTCACATACCGCATCACCTCACCACGCTTATCATCCGCAAAATCCAAATCCACATCCGGCAAAGAAATACGATCCGGATTCAGAAATCTCTCGAACAACAAACCGTACTCGATAGGACAAATATCGGTAATTTTTAAAGCATACAATACAATACTGCCTGCTCCGCTTCCTCGGCCTGGACCCACCAAAATATCATGATCTTTGGCATACTTCACAAAATCCCAAACAATAATGAAGTATGACGGAAACCCCATATTCTTGATGACTCCCAATTCGTACTCCATTCGATCCACATATTTTTTGTCCACCGTCTGCAATACTTCTTTTGGATCAAAATCATCACTCTCCACCAATTTCGCCTCGCCATATCTTTCCACCATCCCTCTTACCGTCAACCACTGCAAATAATCATAGTCATCCGCAAAACCTTCCGGTTTGTCAATTTGTGGCAAATAGTGATTGTTCAAATCCAATTCCAATTCACATCGCTCGGCGATTTTGACGGTATTTTCCAAAGCTTCCGGCACATCAATAAAATGCTCCACCATTTTTTCCGGCGAGGTCATCGACAAATCAAAATTCATCAAATTCATTCGATCTTTATCGGACAACAATCTACCAGTTTGAATACAAACCAGCACATCTTGCACCTTGGCATCCTCCGGCAAAATATAGTGCATATCCGCCGTGGCCACCAAAGGAATATTCAACTCTCGAGCAATTTTGATCATGCCTTCATTAGCCTTCCTTTGATCATCAAGATCGTGATATTGTAATTCCAAATAAAACCGATCGCCAAAAATATTTTGCAAATGCTTGGCATGCTCCACCGCCTCTTTCCAATTATTTCGAATGATTGATTTGGCCACCGGCCCATTCAAACATCCCGACAAACAAATCACGCCTTCATTGTTCTCTTCCAAAAAGCTATAATCGATTCTCGGCTTATAATAATAACCTTCCAAGTGTGCTACACTGGTCAGCTTCATTAAATTTTTGTAACCGGTCAAATTCATCGCCAACATTGTCAGATGACGATTGTCACTATCAATCTTCGGTGTTTTATCCTTCATAGTCCGACTAGCCAAGTAGGCCTCAACTCCCAAAATAGGTTTAATTCCCGCCTCTTTGGCTTTTTCATAAAATTCAATTATGCCGTACATTGATCCGTGGTCAGTCAAGGCGATCGCTTTCATTCCCAATTCTTTTGTTCGGGCGATAATATCCGAAATTTTGCCAACTCCATCCAATAGACTATAATGAGAATGCACATGAAGATGCACAAAATCACTTGCCAGCTTTTTTATTCTATCTTCCAAATATCCAAAAATAATTTATGTATAAATATCTCTTCTTTTTGGGCAACAATCCATCCATTTCTCTGGCTGAAATACAAGCCAAATTTGACAATCCGTCTCTTTCTATATTATCGGAAAAAACCGTCTTGCTCAATCTCGCTCAACCGCTTGCCAAACCCCAAACAATTCTTGATACTATGGGCGGCACTATTCGCATTGCCAAATTTATTAATACTTTCTCTTTTTCCGACATCCAAGATTTGTTGGTTCAATTTCTATCAACCAATTTTCTTGATATTCGAGATATCGGCATTAGTTACTACAATTTTTCTCGCCACATCAGCAAACAGCTAATCCAAACCAAGAAAACTCTTCGTCAAGATTGCCACATCAACAAACGATTCATTTTTGAAAACAATCAATCTGAGCTCAAAGCCGCCACATTGAAAAAAAACAAACTTATTGGTAAAGGCATCGAGCTCACCCTTATAAAATGCGACGATTCCATTACCATCGGCCAAACCGTGGCTATTCAAGACATTGATCAATACAGCCTGCGCGATTATGGCAAACCCAAACCGGATACTTTCTCAGGAATGCTCCCCCCCAAATTGGCTCAGATGATGCTTTCTTTAGCTCACTTGCAACCCGGCCAAACTGTGTACGATCCTTTTTGCGGCAGCGGCGTTGTTCTGCAAGAAGCCCTTCTACAAAATATGCAAATCATCGGTTCGGACATATCCGAAAAAGCGGTTATCCACACCAGAGAAAACCTCAAATGGCTCATTAAAAAATTTCATCTCCTTATTCCCGACTATCATCATTTGATGGAAAAAAATATTTTCCCGGCCGATGCCACTTATTATCAACTCGCCGATCAAGTCGACGCCATCGTCACCGAACCATATTTGGGACCAGCCCATTCCACACTTCCCACCGATCAATTCGCTTCTCAAATCATTCAAAACATCACACCGATATACTCTCAATTTATTATTAACAGCCTGCGCTACCTCAAACCCAATGGCTACTTGGTTTTCATCATTCCTCTTATAAAAACCAACACCAACCAACGTCATTCGATCAACCTGGAAAGCTTGCTTGACTCAACCATCAAAGAAGCATATAATTTAATACAGTTTGACAATCGCGATCTGATATATGAACAACCGGAACAAAAAGTCCTGCGTCGCCTTGTCGTTTTACAAAAAAATTGATATTTTAATTTCATACTTCACAGCAAACAAAAATATTTTCAACCGTTGCTGTTATATAATTTCATGGAGTTATCATGGCACATGTCAAAGCGGGCGGAACCGCGAAAAATCTCAAAGACAGTCAATCCCAACGCCTCGGCGTTAAAATCTTCGGTGGTCAAAAAATATCCTCCGGCCAGATCATTTTGCGCCAACGTGGCCAAAAATACCATCCCGGCCAAAATGTTCGCCTCGGAGTCGATCACACTATTTATGCCATCAAAGACGGCACGGTCAAGTTTCAAAAGAAAAAAATTCTCCGCTTCACCGGTGCTCTTCACCAAAAAACAATTGTCCACGTCATCTAATTTTTTTACATTTCCCTTTTTACCAAATAACTTTCTTTGTCAAAATGAAAGTTATTTTTTATAAAAATTCCATAATTTACTATATACTATAATCATATATTCATTTTATTTTTACCGTGAACCACCTAGTCGCACAATACATCAAATCGATTCAAAACAAAAATATCCACGTTATCGGCGCCAGCGGTGTCGAAGGTTCATCCATTATCAATTTTCTTTATTCACACGGCATCAAGACCATCACTGCCCACGATTTTCAACCCGATTTGTCTTCCTTTCGTAAAAGATTCAAACAAACCAACTCTACTCTTTCTCCTCAACAAAGATCAGCTATTCTCAAAAATATTATCAATACTGATGTCAAACTTCATCTTCAATCGGAATATTTATCCGACTTGTTGGCTGCTGACTTGATATTTTTGACCCAAGCTTGGTACATTTATCCACCAAATTTTCCGTATATCAATGAAGCTGTCAAGCAAAAAATACCCGTTTCCAGTTTGACTAAATTATACTTTGATCTCGCTCCTTGTCCAATTATCGGTATTACTGGCAGTCAAGGCAAATCCACCACCACTACACTCATTTCCAAATTTCTCGCTCAAGCCGGCATCAAAACATATACCGGTGGCAATATCCGTGACATATATGATCAACTATTAAATTCACTGGAAAATATTTCTCCGTCTGATTATATCGTTTTGGAAATCAGCAACCGCCAACTGACCATTGATCTTGGAATTAGTCCCCACATCGCTGTTATTACCAATATCACCCCCAATCACATCGAAGAACACGGCTCTTATTCAGTTTACAGAAAAATCAAACAATCCATTCTCCAACACCAGACTACCGAAGATTTTGCGGTATTGAATTACGACAACCTTCATACCAAAAAATTAGTCACCCAATACGCCGGTCAAAAAATCTTGTTTTCTCTCAAACACCATACCAAAGGACCACACCTGGAAAATAATCAAATTATTTTTCGTAACCAACCACTTATATCCATCGATCAAATCAAATTGGTCGGCCAACACAATCTTGCCAACATTTTGGCCGCATTGGGGGCCATTTCTCCATTGGAAATTCCCAACGCTCCACTGATTTCCGTTCTATCAACTTTTTCCGGCATCCCTCATCGCACAGAATTAGTCGCCACTATCAACCAAGTTCAATACATCGATGACCTCAAATCATCCACTCCCACCGCCACTATAGCCGCTTTGCAAACCCTATCCGACTACAATCATCTTCATCTCATAGTTGGCGGCAATCATAAAGATGTTTCTTATCAAAAACTGGCTCAAGTCATTGATCAAAAAGTTAGCACTCTATATACCCTACCCGGCACCGCCAGCAATGAAATAATCAAACAACTCCAAAAAATAAATTCTCAAACCGAGATACAAACCTTTGACAATATCTTCGATTGTATTCAACACATTCAATCAAATGTCACCGTCCATGACATTGTTTTGCTCTCTCCGGCTGCCGCTGAATTTCAACAAATACATCTAAGCAACAAATATTCATTCAAAAATCTTGTCACTAAAAAAAATTAGAGCATTTTTTGCTCCAACTTTTTTTGACCAACTTTTTCAATAAATTATTTTTCTTCTTCAATCAATATTACCTCCACCGGTTCCAACGACCGAATTTCATGCTCAGCACCGCACGCCTCACATTCAATGATGTCACCTATTTCGTAAATTGATTTGTCCAGCTCTTTTATACTCTCTCCACAGTCCAAACAAACAATATCTATTTCCATTTCAAATTTATTAATAATAATACTTTTCTAATTTACAACCAATAAATACATTTTGACAAGAACTTTTTTATTTGTTCCTCAAACTATAAATTTTTATGACAAACTATTGGTTATATGACTTTCAACCATCCATATCCAAACAATATCAACTTGATCTGTGCCAAGGACAAACACCTTTAGACATAAGTCCAACGTCAATTACCAAATTGACTAATTTCAAAAAATTATTATTTAAACGAGAAGATCAAAATCCACATGGTTCTTTCAAAGATCGTGCCCTTGCTTACCAAATATCATACTTGCATAGTATTCAATCATCATTTTGTGTCCTATCTTCCTCGGGCAATGCCGCCATTTCATGTTGTGCTTTTGCTCAAAAAACCAATATCAAACCCATTATTCTTGTTTCTCCTCAAATCGATCCCGGTAAATTATCACAAATCATTCGCTACCAACCATTCTTGTTAATAAAATCCGCTCAAGCCAAACGACTCGCCAATTATATTCATGCCAAATATCACATTCCCATTCTTAACCCCACCAAAGATGATCATGCCGCCCTGGGTTTTGAAACTCTAGGACAAGAAATTTACACTCAAAATCCCGACTGTGAAGCAATTTTTTCATATTCCACCAGCGGCGCTTCCTTATTGGGAATATTTAATTTTTATCAAAAAAACCATTTGCCCCTCCCCCGTTTATTCGCCGCTCAGATCTCTTATTCCGCATCCACCGCCATCTCTTTTTATCACTTCGCTCAAGCCAAACAAATTACTAATGCTATCCAACAATCAAATGGGCAATATCAATTTGTTTCTCAAGCAACCGCCAGTCAAATTCATCACCTTCTCAAAAAAAATCTGATAAATTCATCAATCGAAGGCGCCGCCGCCACTCAATTGGCTATTCAAATTTCACAAGCCCAAGCAGATATTCATAACGCAGTTATCGTCGTTTCCGGCACCGAACATCAGTTAATAAACAACCCGGATTACCCCATTCGTGAACTGCAAACCAAATCAGACATTGATCGTCTTTTTCAACAACAAAAAATAGAATGAGAAAGATCATTCTATCTGATATTTTTATTTTACCAACCCTTGCTTCCAATCGCTCTTAGAACCTGAGTGTCAATTTTTATTTTTATTTTTCCTTCTAATATTTTTCCGATTTCCTGACCTAATCCTTTCATGTTATTCACCACCTTTCTATATTTCCACAATAATATAATCGAATTAATTCATTATAAAACAAATATTAAAAAAAATATTAAGCCAAAATTTATTTTGTTTATCTTTATTTTTTACGCTACAATTTAGCTGCAATACTCATTAATTGTTACCATGGTTATCAAAAATATTCATTCTCTTCAAACCTACCTGGCCGCACAAACCATCAACGACATTTTTTTTGCCGTCACTTTTCCTAAAGACGCCTTGGGACTTGAAGAAATATTTCCTATCAAAATTATCAGTTTTGACCAACATCCGATTATTGATCAAATTCAGACCAAAACTGATATTTTCTCCCTACTTCAAACCACCAAAGACGATCCCAAAAGACGTAGTACTTCCGTCTTGCTCAAACATCCCCAAACCGTCAAATATATCGAATCATTTTCCAACCGACCGGCCAATATTTTAGTTTACAAACCATCTCCTTCTTTGTCTCAAATATGCGCCTTGCACCATTGGCATCTCTTAGCCAATCCGCCTTCACTCAATCGTGAATTTGAAAACAAAATAAATTTTTCCAATATCATCCAAAAGTTAAATCTGCCACAACCAACTTATGAAATAAAAAAATTTCATGATATTAAATATGATTATTTTTGCCAAACTTTCGGTCCGGAATTTTTTATCCAATTTCCCCGCGGCTTTGCCGGATCTTCCACCTTTCTCATCCAATCCGCTCCCGCACTACAACAGTTACAAAAGAAATTCTTAAACTATCCGGCCAAAATATCCCGAAAAATCAATGGCCCCACCTATTCGCTCAATGCCGTCATCGTCAATCAAGATTCTGTTCAACAAAATGTTATCGTCCAAAAACCTTTTTATCAAATCACCAACATCCCGTCTCTCAATCCTTCGGCCGGCGGCACTTGCGGCAATATTTATTCGTCGGTCAATTTCACACCATACGATCTGCCAGCAATCACCAATGATGCCATCAAATTTGGTCGATTGTTGGAACAAAACCAATATCGCGGCCTCTTTGGTTTGGACTTTGTCGTCGACGAACAAACCGGACAACATTACTTTATCGAAAGATGATTTGTTGGGGTTGTTGGGTTAAGGGATTAATCTTCGCAGAAAATGTTCCCGCAGAAAACGCGGATTTAAAT
>ERZ795059.2347-NODE-2347-length-19739-cov-5.686547_pt1 | contig 19739 bp, 21 predicted proteins | sample MGYA00375143_ERZ795059 | MGnify/ENA primary metagenome ERZ795059 (study PRJEB30188, sample SAMN05720168) | activated sludge metagenome | isolation source: Anaerobic digester | place: USA | collected 2015-01-07 ... | reverse complement strand
AAGACAATGACTTCTTTGATCAGTTTAGGGTTTTACCTCTTACTACTGGCAAGTGTTTGAATATGTGTTACTCATACGACACAAATGAGAGTTACGCCTATTTGGACGCACAATATACTATCGATGCTTTTGATCAAGAGGGCGCTAAAGCCTTCAATCCAAATCACACCAACAAATTAGAGTTTAATTCTCCGCCAATAGAAGCCCAAAAAGGAGCCAAGTCAATTCCTATACCTTATTCCCCTTCAAGATTCATGTATGACCGTGAAAGTGCCCTACGTAGGTCATTTTTTGACTTTGATGTAGTGCTTGACGACTTCAAGTCTGGACAAACTCTCTCCATCGGTATAAATGGCCTTTTCAATGTTGGTAGCATCAAAGCTGCAAAGCGAAATAATGATCTTATACTTTCTGGATCCTCAACTGAAGGGTACAAGCTTTTGATCCTCGAGGACGGCTTCAATAGATTAGACGCCAAGGTTGTCAAAAGACCTTTCAAAACTATTGAGAATGTGGCAGGCAGAAGAGTCTTTTATGAGTACAATTATCCACTTTATCTGAGAGGCGATGACAGCTTAGAAAATCGCTTAAAAAAATGGAATCCAAGAGTTTCAAAAAACAACCTTACCACAAAGCCAATTACCTTATCATGCGATTGTGACAACATAGACTATTTGGTAAATAGTCCTAATGCGATTTATATCAACTCAACCCATGGGAAAGCATTCCCGGGACAAATAGAGCTAAAAATTGATCATAAAGAGGGTAAGGCGGAACTGATTTTGAGTGAAATCAAGATAAAATGCAAGTAAATCACAAACAAATTGATTAGATAAAAAAGTAGACAATGCCAAAAAAAAGTGATTTAACCTATGAGCATGAACTTTTTGCTTTACATTATGCGAAAAGCTTTGATTCATTAGCTAGCTACAAGAAAAGTCATGCCTCCATACTTAGAGACGAAGCAAATAAACTGCTTGAAAGCCCTCAAGTTTGGGAAAAAATTATTGCTACAGCATTACAAAAAGAACTTATTAGTAATCCAATAATAAACCAAGTCTTAGACGAATATAGACGGCTTCAATTATTATTTAAGCAAAGCCCTTTTGAGGTGTACATTTCATTTACAAAGCCAAGAAGAAAAAAAGATCTTGATAATTTGGATCCGGTTGAGTCAATAACAACTATGGTCCAAGTTTATCATTTTTTCGGGCTACTGCCTTGCACTATCTTCTTGTATGAAACAAAGAAATCGCTGCAACGGGAGTTTGAATTTTTCAACTTTCTTTTACGAAGGCATCCAAAGATGATAAAACACATTCACGAATTAAATAAAATCCTTCCGACGGGCCATACATCGTTTGATGATATCTTAGATCAATGCAGTGTGAAGCTTGAACTTGGAGAAGGGAATTAAGGTATAAAAAATAAATACTAAAGCCTGGTCCTACACTGCCATTGGACCAGGCTTTTTTAATTATGGTTTTCTATTATACCAGCTTGCTACATCATCAAAAGTCTTTGGCTCGTCTCCTCTTTGCCAGAATAGTTCCTTTCTCCTCAGTTCACCAAAGGACCACATGAGGGCAATTTGAGAAAAATAGAGGTCAAAAACTTTGTCCGAATCGCTTAAACCTGAAATTTTAAAATGACTTTGAAACTTTTCGATAATTCTACAACACCTTATTGTAGTTTCTTTTTTCTCGCTTTCTTCCTGATCGTTGAAGATTAAAAAAACCACCTCATTGTGATATGGCTTTATCCAGTTTACAGGATTGCAAGGAATGACTCTAATCAAGTCGCCTGGAAATATATTGCCGTGATCATTGAAGTCTTCAAATGTATCGATAACAGTCATCCATTGATCCAATGCACCAACTGACTGGTATCTGAGAGAGCCTCCATCTGGGAAGATTGCCTTTATTTTTAAAATGGCCTCCTTGGGAAAATTTGAAAATTTAAATTTGCTCATTTGTGTTTGTTTTATGCTGTTAGTAATCTTTCAATTCTGAATGATCTCCATGTTTCTACCCCTTCGATGTTTTCCATGTACCGGACAAACCCTTTTTCTACTGTGTCAAGCTTTCCAACGGAGATAGCTAAGGCGTTCCTTAGCTCTCCCGTTTCCTTTGCAAATGAAATTGTGACTTCGCCTTGAAGCTTTATTCTCATGATGATCCATGCCTTTTTGAGAGCAATTGAGAAGCTTTCAGCAAGTCCAGATTTTACAATAGACCAAGCCATTTTGAATAGTTCGGAATTTGCCGACGGTTGAGGCTCTGGAGATACTTCAGGGAAAAGTCCCTGAAAGTATCTGTCAATCAATTCTTGTTCAACTGTGATCAATTTCTTTGCCTCAATCAGCTCATTTGCTGTCATTGATTCGGCTATTTGCTTGATCTCAGATTGTGCTGAAACACCTTTGTAATAAGTCTTTGTCGAGTCACTCATTTCAAAGTAGAAGTCAAAATTGTTTACTTGATCTGCGAAAGATTCTGTAGTAGTCATAGTTTTTATTTAATTTAGTGTTGCTATAATATTGTGACACTAAGTTAAGCATAATTATAACAATATGCAAGTATTACTAAATTATATTTTAAATATTCATTAAATAATTTAGCGTTATTATAATTTTTATACTTTTGTATAAAAAAGAATCATGGCATTACTAAGAGTAAAAGAAATAATGACAAACCAAGGTGTCTCTGGTGTAGAACTTTCCAGGATATTAGGTGTAACCCCTGCAACTGTGTCCAACATTGTAAATGGTACCCATTTCCCAAAACCTGACTTACTCAAATCAATAGCGAGCGCTCTTGAAGTTGATATTAGAGAATTGTTTGTACCGACAAAAGAATCTCAACCTTTGGACATCATAGCAAAGGAGAAACATCGAATAATTTCTAATATTGAAGGATACCAATCCGAAATAAATAGAGAGCTACAAGAGTTGAAGTCAATCATTTAATTATCAATCTAAATCAGAAACATGTACATAGAAAAACTATCACAGGATCATTTAATACTTATATCAGATGCTTTAGATTTAAGGCTACTCATTTCTAAAGATTCAGCAATGGACGATTTTCAATTAATTAGAGTTGCAGAAATCAAACAAAGACTTTCCAATCAATATGATCGATTGACTCAGTTAATGAAATCGTATATCATTGGCTGTCTTCATGATATGGTTTCTTTGAATACCCTTACAAAAAAGGACGTTCAGTCCATGGAACAAAATAATCCTGATAAATACAACCAGCTCTTACTAGTAATCGAACTGATCAATTTATTACTCCTAAAAAAAGACAAACCCATTACACTTGCAAGATTCAAATAACAATCAAAAAGCAATAGGCAAAAACATGGATAATTTTTTAAGACTAGAACTTCCACAGCTCCAGGAAATAAATGAAAAGATGGATCTTATTCTCAAACGACTTGATTCAATTGAGGTCGGTTGGCTTACTGCCAAACAATTTCAAGATAAGTTTGAGATTTCCCAAAGCACATTCCAGTTGTGGAGAAATACCGGGCTCATCGTAACCAAGAAGATAGGCAAGCACGTTTTTGTTGATTTGAAAAAGACTTTTGAGGTATGATTACTGTATAAAAGCGTTAATTAGCAATTTTATCACAGTTTTTTCGTTATAATTCTTACTTTGGCATCAAATATGCAACTGGAAATTAGCTTATGGACACAAGGATAGAAATATACTCTCCCAGATTGGTGGGTCCTCGATTTAATGACCATGGACTTCCTCTTGAATTGCTTGAAGAAATAGGTGCTTTGGAAGATGTCACTATCGAATTAGCAAAGTGGCTGTATTTAAAAAACAACCCTAATAGAAAAAGAATTCCCCGAGGCTTTACTAATGGTATTTCAATCCAACTTGATTCAATTGAATCTGGTAGTACAATCTTACCTATTTCTTTGTTCATAGCCTCAAGTGGTCTTTTCCCTTCTTCAAAGTTAGAGTATTTTGAGCATGCTAGTAAACATCTTGTAAATGCAATTCAGGCGGCTGAAAACAAACAAGATGTTACAGAATATATGCCAGAGGAGCTTTTAAGTTACTTTAATAAAATTGGTAGAAAACTACAATCAAATGAGAGTATTGAATTCACTCCTAAAAATGTGACGAAAGCTCGGCTTACAAAAGAAACTAGGAAGAGATTAATACTGGCTTCTACGAAAGCAAAAGACTATTTGGATGAGGTTACTATTAGAGGTTATATTTCAGAGATGGATAAGGCAAAAAACACCTTTCAAATTCAACAATTGGATAACCAAAGAATCACAGGGAAATTTTCTGATAATTTTGTAAGCGACCTACAAGATGCTTTTAATAACTTCGAAAATAAACAATTAGTAAAAATTGTTGGTACTGGTGAATTCACTAGATACGATAAAATCGAGACAGTAAAACTTATAGAATCTTTTGAATTCTTAGATGAAAAAGATGTCCCATCAAGGCTCCAATCATTGGGGCTACTTAAAGATGGCTGGCTTGATGGAGAAGGGAAGGCGATTAATAATAGCTTTATAAATTGGTTTTCAGATGAGTTTGAAAGAAACTTTAGCCCAGAACTTCCTCTCCCTTTCTTGTATCCAACACTTGATGGTGGAATCCAAGCCGAATGGTCAATAAATAACAATGAATTATCTGTGATAATAAATCCAGATCAGAATATTGGTCTTCTTCATAATTTATCAATAATCGATGATGAAGAAATGTCATTTGAAATTTTCTTTGATGTAAAAGGGTGGGAAAAGCTAAATTCCTTTATAGCCAAACTGATCGGATCAAATGAAGGATAACACTATTTTATTAAGACAAGTTCATCCTGCTTTTATTCAAGGAGAAAGGATTTCAGATCAAGTATTTTCCTCTCAAGTATTTAAACCAACTCAAAAGGATAATGGATTACTTTCAACATACAACGGTGATGAGTTTGATGCGATCTCAGCATATGAGCATTTTGTTTCTATGGAAATAGGTACCTCAATTGGTGTGGTGGGGGTTTCACATCAAGAGTGCAAAAATGTGTCTTTAAATGTAATAGCAGATAACATTCCTTTTAAGGGTCATTGCTCGATTGACTATACAGGTTTGAGTCAAAATGAAGTTTCAAAAAAATCAAAAGTTTTAAAAGTGTTTGCTTCTCAAAGAGGTTGGCTTTACCGTAAAAATTAAAATAAGGTATAATTTTTGAAACCAAAAATCTTCATTACGAGCTTCATCAGACAGTGAAAAAAACTTAGGCCAAAATGGCATCTTCAAACTTAATTCAACTTAATCCAGCTTAATTCCTTCAAAAACCTCGTTGGGTATTGTGACTTTATCCGGCTTTAATATCGTCTTTATTGTATTGTCCATGTACTGGACTTTTATTGTGCCTAATTTTGCAGTTTTGACCAGGTCGGTAAACCATACATATTCGAAATTAAAAGAAGGAACCTCCATAGGCCCAATTGGACCAACACATTTTACAGATTTCTTAGATGTGCCTTTTTCTATAACTTTTTCCCCCACAGGGTCGTAACCCACAATTTCAACCCATATGTATTTTATCACTTTTTTAGTTGGATTCAAAAAACTGATTGATAAGGAGACTCCTTGGGTATATTGGCTTTCATCAAAGATTGACCAATTCGCTATTGCTACACCATCTGTTGAACACTTATCAATAAAAGATTTAAACTTTGCCAAAGATTTTTCTTTAGCAATCAACTTTTCAGCTTCCATTTCCTCATTCAGTCTTTTCAAATATAACTCTTTGTCCTCTTTCTCTCTCCTGATCTCAACCGATAAGTTCCTAGACTCGATCAGCAATGTTTCTAAATCAATTTTTTGGTTATTCTCAAAAGCAACCAATTCATTTTCATCAATTGTAACAAAAGTTTTATGTATGATGTATGGAAGGCTATCAATAAAGATCTCAAGGTAATCCACCTCCCTGCCGTTACACAACGCTTTTCTCGATACTGCTACCTTTTGTTTATTGGATACTGAAATTGTAGGTTCTGGTATGCAACTATTCCGGAAAGTGCTGCCTATCTTGATTGTAATGTTGACTATTCCAAAACATGGTTGGTAGCTTTTGGTATTTGATATTCCTTGAAACCACAGGAAGGAGAAAAGAACTATAATAATTGTTTTCATTACTTAAACATAATTTAAAATAAACAAATAAAATCATTCCAAACTTCTCACCAATTCAAATCAGAAGTTTTAAACTCAAGCTGCCTAACTCCTTCGTCAAAAAATTCGACTTCAATAAGTAATCGAGAACAGGATTTGAGCCTCTTTATAATGTCTTGCTCTCGATTGAGAAATATAGTTTCATTACTTCCATCAGACGGATCTTGATAATTGTATGTGATTGGCTTACCTTCATCAAATTTCAGTCTTACAGCGTGATTGTAGCCACTAAGAAATTGACCCTTAGAAATCGATAAATAAACATCAATGTCTTTTGTTCTCCTTATGGTGAGATAAGCTTGTGACCCTCCATCATAAGGAAACTTAAATTGAAGGTCATCGAGTGCCTGGATCTGAGCATATTTATTTGTAATGCCATCCATCTGATTTAATTCTTGTTTATACTGCCATGTGTAAGGACTGTTTCTTCTGAGCTCTGCTCTGTCTATACTATCCTGGACTGCTAAAAGATTATCAATGCTGTCCTGAATGTGAGTGTTTTGTTCTGAGTTAACTATATTAGAATTGTTATCATTCATTAACCCACCAATTACTACTATTAGAAGGAAGGCTACAAGAATCCAAAGTAAAGTTTTCTTCATGGATATTATATTTTAGTTTTTTGACAAGTCTACGTAAATAGAAAAGGGAATACGGTCATTAGAAATTATATAACTAATAATTTATATAGTACAATATTTATGCCAGCTATAATACTTGGATTGAAATCATATAAAAACTGTTTCGACTAAGCAAAATAGAAGGTTTAAATGATAGGGTTTACTAGAACAAATAGCCTTTTAATGTGCAAAATTCGTGCAAAAAGAAAAAGCCCGTGTAGGAACGAGCTTTTCAAAATTTTATAAGTATTTAATATTCAAATACTTACGTAAGTGGGCCCACATGGACTTGAACCATGGACCACCTGATTATGAGTCAGGTGCTCTAACCGACTGAGCTATAGGCCCTTCTTCTTTTAGATTTCTTCAAATCTTGAAAAAGTGGTGCAAATGTAAGAAATTATCATCTTATTACAAGTTCAAGCCATTGTTTTTTAAGATTATTTAGTCTTTTTTGAAGTGATCGTTCAAAGTAATTCAATAAATTGACCTAAAAAAGGTCAGATATCCTAATTTTGCAAACCCATTTTAGTTTTGGGAAAAAATTATCGATACATGAGCACTCCAAAGGAGATCATCAATAGAAAAGCAAAATTTGAATATCACTTCGTTCAAGAATTTGAAGCGGGTATTGCCCTGACTGGAACTGAAGTAAAAGCCCTTAGGCAAGGCAATGCCAACCTTACTGATGCTTATTGTTTGTTTGATGGCAAATTTCTTATCCTGAAAAGTATGTATATTGGTGATTATAAAGAAGGCAATCTTTACAATCATGAGCACCGAAGAGATCGCATTTTACTTTTAAGGAAGCCAGAGCTCAAAAAAATAGAAAGAAGGATGACAGAAAAAGGTATGACCGTTGTACCTTACAAAGCATACTTTAGTCCGCGAGGTTTTGTCAAACTTCAAATTGTTCTTGCACAAGGTAAAAAGGAGTTTGATAAAAGAGAGACCATCAAAGAAAGGGACAATAAACGCGAAATTGATAGAATCAAGAAAATTTATAAATAGCAAAATAGCCGCATGAAAATAGTACTCGCTGGTGCAGGAGATATCGGTTTTCATCTAGCAAAGATGCTTTCTTCAGAACAACACGACATTGTTTTGATAGATACCAGTGAATCCGTTTTGGAATACGCAGCCACGCACCTGGATGTACTCGTCATAAAAGGTGATAGTTCTTCTGTCGATATTTTACGTAATGCAGGTATTAAATCTACTGACTTATTCATCGCAGTGACTACTCATGAAAGTGTAAATTTGATATCGTGTATCCTTGCCAAAAGATTGGGTGCCAAGCAAACCATCGCTAGAGCAAGTAAATCAGAGTTCGTACAAAAAGAACAAAAGCAAATATTTGTAGATCTGGGTATCGACAAAATTATTTACCCTACCCAATTGGCTGCTTTCGAAATACGAAGATTACTCAAGCTCAGTAAAGTAACCGATAATTTCGAGTTTGAAGGCGGTAAAATGTCGGTGTTGGGTATCGTCCTTGGCGAAACTTCCCCATTTATAGGAAGGTCTCTCAGAGAAATGGATGAATTATATCCTCAAATGGATAGCAGACCAATCGCCGTTTTACGCGGACATGAAACCATTTTGCCAAGGAGCAACACCACATTGAGAATCAATGACCACGTATATTTCATCACTTTGGCAAAAGATAGAGATCAGCTCCTGCGCATCATCGGATCGGACAAAAAAGAAATCAAAAAAATAATGGTTCTTGGGGGTTCTGGTGTAGGATTGGAGACTGCGATTTTATTGGAAGAGAACTATGACCTGACCATTGTTGATAAAGACAAAGAAAACTGTAAGCGTTTAGTAGATAAACTTCATGACAGTTTGGTAATTGAAGCTGATCCTTCAAATATTGAGCTCCTCAAAGAAGAAGGACTTTCAAGGATGGATGCTGTGATCGCTGTCACACCAAATTCAGAAACCAACATCATAGCCTGCCTCATGTCTGAACAGAGTGGAGTGCAGAAAACCATTGCATTGGTAGATAATACCGATTACACACACATCAGCCAACGCATTGGTATTGATACCATCATCAATAAAAAGCTCATTGCCGCCAACAACATTTTTAGATTTGTGCGAAAGGGACAAATTGAAGCAATAACCAGCCTTCATGGTGTGGATGCTGAGATCATAGAATATGTCATCAGACAAGACAGTCCGCTTACAGAAAAACCATTGCGCGAACTAAATTTTCCAGCCAATGGTATCGTAGCAGGAGTCATAAGAGATGCAGAAAGTATTGTACCAAATGGCAACTTTCAATTACAAGTAAATGATAAAGTAATCGTATTGGCAATGACTTCTTCCATACAAAAGGTGGACGATTTATTCAGATAGGATGATCAATTTACAACCCATATCAAATGTTATAGGTGTATTGCTCATTGTATTGGGTATCGCAATGTTACTGTGTTTACCTGTATCGTGGTATTTTAATTCTGGAGATGGTTCGGCGCTCCTCAACGCTGGGAGTATTACCATGATATGTGGCATTTTATCGTGGAAATATAGATTTAATGAAAATCCGGAGAGTCTCAACAAAAGGGAAGGCATTCTTATTGTAGCAGCCTCATGGATATTTATGAGTTTATTTTCGGCTTTACCATATTTATTTTCAGATACTTTGGTCAATCCTGCCAATGCCATCTTTGAATCTGTGTCAGGTCTCACTACTGCTGGAGCGTCAGTTTTTGATGACATCGAGGTATTGCCAGAAGGTATTTTATTTTGGCGAAGCTTGACTCAGTGGATCGGTGGCATGGGTATCATTGTCCTCACCGTGGCCCTTTTTCCACTTTTGGGAATAGCAGGCATTGAGCTTTTTACTGCCGAGTCACCTGGACCTACAACTGACAAAATACATCCACGGATAAAAGAAACTGCTAAGCGACTTTGGCTTCTATACATTGGCATTACTTTATTGTGTGCAATGCTTTTCTACTTTGAAGGCATGACCATGTTTGAAGCCATCAACCATGCTTTCACTACGATGGCAACAGGAGGATTTTCTACCAGAAATGCATCGATGGCTGCCTTTTCTCCTATAATCCAATATACCACGACCCTATTTATGTTTATCGCAGGTACCAACTACTTTATCATTTATAGTTTGGCCAAAGGGAGATTCAGAAGGGTTTGGTATAATGATGAATTTAGACTGTACACGATCGTTGTATTGTTTTTCACCCTAGTGATGACGATAGGGGTTTTTTACAGAACAGATAATAGTTTTGAACAATCATTTAGAGAAGTAGTCTTCCAAGTGGTTTCACTTATCACGACCACTGGTTTTGTATCCGCTGATTATACTGCTTGGGGCTATGGTCTTACTGCCATTTGTTTTTTATTGTTATTCATTGGGGCAAGTGCCGGATCCACAGCAGGCGGTATCAAAATCATAAGACATTTAGTATTCATCAAAAATACGCTGCTGGAATTCAAGCGTATTTTACATCCAAGAGCTGTCATTAGGATAAAAATAAATAAAGAAATCGTCGCTCCTAAAATCCTTACACACATCCTGGTATTTCTACTCATCTATCTTGGCGTTTTTATCATGGGAACCTTTGCTTTGGCTTTAATGGAGTACGACCTACTCACCGCTGCAGGAGCAGTGGCCACCTGTTTGGGTAACGTCGGTCCGGGAATTGGGGATGTTGGCCCGATGAATAATTTTTCGGGTCTTTCTGATTTAGCCAAACTTTTTTTATCCTTGATCATGATCATTGGTCGACTGGAACTTTTCACCATTCTTTTCCTGTTTACTCCTTACTTTTGGAAAGTAAATTAATCACTTTGAAAGTTAAAAATGAATATCAACAATGGTTTGATACCGTAGAAATCACGGACAAATCAGAACTTGACCATTTAGCTGCACAAGCTACAACATCCGCCTATCAGAAAATTGATTGTCTGGAATGTGCAAAATGTTGCCTCACCACGGTTACGACATTTACAGAATCAGATATTCAATCTGCGGCGAAGTCGTTGGCTATGTCTTCAAAAAATTTCAAAAAGCAATATTTATTTATGGATCTGGACGGTAACTATACCACGCAAAATGTGCCATGCCCTTTTCTAGACCTTGATGATCATAAATGCAAAATATATGACAACAGGCCACATGCTTGCAGGTCCTTTCCGCACACGCACAAAGATCATTTTCTCACTAGAAAAAGAGTACATATAGAAAATGCCAAATTTTGCGGCATTACAACCTATGTATTAGATACCCTCAAAACCAACTTTACGAAAACTAGATAGCAGCGTATTTTTTACCAACTACGTCCCAGTTTATTAAACTCAAAAATCCAGTAACATAGTCTTTTCTCAAATTTTGGTATTTGAGATAATAAGCATGTTCCCAAACATCAATGCCTAATATAGGTGTTCCTCCCTGAGCAACAATTTTACTCATCAAGGGATTGTCTTGGTTGGGAGTAGATGAAATAAAAACTTCTCCATTTTTATCAACAGCAAGCCATGCCCATCCAGACCCAAATACTTTCATTGCAGCGTCGGAAAATGCGGTTTTAAATCCTTCGAAAGAAGTAAATTTCTTTTTTATAGCTTCCCCAAGTTTACCTTCAGGCATTTTTGCACCTCCTGGAGTCATTATTTCCCAAAACAAAGTGTGGTTAAAATGTCCCCCAGCATTATTTCTTACTGCATTTTCCGTTGCATTTCCTGTCAGAGACATCATGATTTCTGTAATAGACTTACCCTTTAGCGGTGAGGTTTCTAATGCTTTATTTAGATTAGTTACATAGCCGGCATGGTGTTTACCATGGTGAATTTGCATGGTCATTTCGTCAATAATGGGCAACAATGCATTATGGGCATATGGCAGCGCTGGTAGGGTGAATGGCTCTGCCATAGTTCCAGCAGCCATCGCTGAAGTCCCGTCTTTGCCCAATTCTTTACTAGATTTACAGGCAATCATTGGGACCAAACCTATGCCGAGAGAAATCATACCTGCTTGCTTGGAAAACTTCCTTCTATTCATTATTCATTATTTTTAAAAAACATTAAAAAACTAAACGTTTATGGTATTGGCAAATCCGTAAATATATCAATCAGCTGTTCTTATAGTTGTTGATTCCTGAATCCAGCATCCTACAAAGTAAGAAGAGCCCGCCTTTAAATTTCTAAGAAATATGTCTTCCCTACTTGGCATATACCTTGCATAACGGCCTATTAAAGTATTAGCTTCAGACGCTACAGAGGGGTCAACACTTTTGGCCTTTGCAAACATATCAATGGCCGGCCACGTCACAATTTGACTGTCAAATCCTCTTCCTGGACCGCACAAAGGACCACTTGAAGCGTACAACTTTCCGATCAATAAATAAGGTTCTCCCCAGCCACTTCTATACTTTGCGGCTTGGTATGCATAATTGCGCGCTTGTGAGAAATTTTTTATGTCGGCATAATAAATTTGGGCAATCAAAAACAAATATTTGGACTTCTTTTCATTGTCATCAGTTTCGTCAACGAATTGCTCAAACAGTTTTACTGACTCTTTGTACTTTCCATCTGTATAAGCATCGTAAGCTTGCCTCAAAGTGCCGGGAGGTGGTGGCGGAACAAAACAATTTTTCTCTTTTGCTGCCTTTATTTCCAAAAACCTTGGGTCTGTCTCAGAACAGCCTCCCCTCAAGAACCTAGAATAAGCCGTATTGATAATATAACAGCTGTCTGGGCTTTCCAAAAACTCAGCATAGTATTTAGTTGAGTAGTAATCACAATCATAAAATCCATCCACACCTTCTAATGCCTCCAATCGATCTGGTGCATAATCCTTTACTGTCGACCAGCCTTCACATTCTTGGCCCTTACAGTTCTTATCTCCATATTCTATCGAACTAGCAATGATTTTAGCATATTTTCTACCCTCTTCTACAGATATTTTTCCATCTAAAACGCGATCATATAAGAGCTTGGTAAATGGATTTACTGTGTAGTAAACCATTTTTTCTTTGTTCATCTCTATTGATCTTGTAAAAGTTTCAAACTGCTCTTCTTCAGAAATAAGATCACCCAAATTATAAAAATAATCAAAAGCCCTTCTTGACATCATAGTGGCGTCTACTTTAAAACACTCTTCAAGTTTTGCGTTGATCATTTTGATGGTATCAACGTACCTTTTTTTCAACTCAATGTCTGAGGTTGCTTTGGCCAATTCACTGTAAATTGTTACACCATCAGAAAAATGTCCCATCACTGTTCCATTAGAACCCGGAGCAAGATTGTAAGCTACTTTCCAAATCTTCAATGCTGCATCATATTTTTTGAAAGTCATTTGATCCTTATAGAGCACAAATGCATTTTCTGCTTCTTCCCTATCTGCCGGACTCAAATCAGAAAACTTCCTACATGGATTGTCTGGATCAGTAGTCACGACCGGGACTTCTGGTGCTACGACAATGTCTTTAGCTTTTGGGCTGCATGAGTAAATCAAGACGGCCATTGAAAAACCTATAATTTGGAAAATATGCTTCATACAATTTATTTAAAATATGGAAGATTTAATGTGCCTCCAAAAATAGCGTTTTTTAATAGATAGATGTTTTAACCCAACAAATATTTTAGTCGGTTTGCTCAACTAAGCAATCACTAACTTATGTCGTAACGCGCCTACAACTTGATTTCCATATAAGTTAATTGACTGCATGATTTGATCATGGGGCATCGGACCAACCGGCATGTGAGCCAAAAATCTGGTTTGCCCTAAAAGTGCTGTCATGTATTCCAACTTTTGTTTGACTGTCTCTGCACTTCCAACAAACAATGATCCTCCAGGTGCGCGCATCTGCTCATACGCCCCCCTTGACATAGGTCCCCAACCCCTTTCTCGCCCTATTCTGGACATAACTTCGGCATAAGAAGGAAAAAAATCATTTGCAGCCTTTTCATCACTTTCCCCCACAAAAGCATGGCAATGTATACCTATTTGTATTTCAGATACGGGATGTCCACTTTCCACCCATGTTCTTCTGTACAAGTCCAATAAAGGAACAAATTGCTCTAGTGAGCCACCAATGATGGCAACAGCCAATGGAAGTCCCAATTTTGCAGCCCTAACCACAGAAGAAGGCGTGCCACCCACAGCAATCCATACAGGAATTTTTGATTGGACTGGCCTTGGGTAAATTCCTTCGCCATTCAAAGAAGGCCTCAATTTACCTTTCCAAGTTACATATTCCGACTCATTGAGTTTGAGCAACAAGTCTAGTTTTTCTGCAAACAAGTTATCATAATCTGACAAATGATATCCAAACAAAGGAAACGACTCGATGAAAGATCCCCTACCAGCCATTATCTCCGCTCTTCCATTTGAAAGTAAATCCACTGTAGCATATTGCTGATAAACACGCACTGGATCTTCACTTCCCAATACCGTGACGGCGCTTGAAAGTTTGATGTTCTGAGTTTTTACAGCAGCGGCGGCGAGTATGGTTGCAGGCGACGAGGCAATAAAATCAGGTCTGTGGTGTTCACCAATGGCATATACATTCAAACCTACTTCATCCGCAAGAACTATTTCTTCCATCAACTCTGCCATTCTTATTTGGCCACTTTTACCAAGATGCTCCGATGAAGGGTTCATCTCTACGAAACTAGAAATTCCAAATTCCATTGTAAATTATTTATTTTAAAATCTTCTTTGTAAACATCATGCCAAACCAATGGTTCGGAAATAAATTTTGAAACCATTTAAAAAACCTAACAAAAATATATTTTTCGTATTCCAAATCAACCATCATTTGTCCAGACGCAAGGCCTTGCGTCTCTACGATTGGTAATTAAATACCAATTTGAAATCCCACGTGTCCCTGCTTCTGCAAGGGATTAAAATCCCATTTGTGCAGACACAAGGCCTTGCGTCTCTACGATTGAGAATTAAATACCAATTTTAAATCTCCCTGTGTCCCTACTGCTGCTTGAATTTCCATTGAACTCCCATTGAACTCCCATTGAACTCCACGTGTCCCTTGTTCTGCAAGGGATAGAATTCACATTGAATTCCTATTGAAATCTATTGTAAATGCTCTCAATAATTTTCTGCGCTGCACACCCATCCCCATAAAGATCTGGATCAAATGGACCAAAAGGTCTTTGAATTAATTCTTCTAACTTTTCCAGGTTTTCATAAATTAAAATGTTGCATTGATTTACTAATGTTTCTCTCCATTCTGTTTCTGGCCGAAGCGTTACACATGGTTTTTCCAACCAATAAGCCTCTTTTTGCATTCCTCCACTATCGGTAATGATCGATGTGCTTCCTGCCATCAAATTTAAGTTGTCAAAGTAAGATTGGGGGCCGATAAAATTAATATTTTCAAACTTATCTAAATCAAGACCAAAAGCAAGTATGCGGCTTTTTGTACGAGGATGAATAGATAAAATGACTTTTTGATTGAGGGTGTTGAGTGTATCTAAAATATATACCAAACGTCTTTCTTCATCAACATTGTAAGGACGATGCAACGTTGCATAATGATAAGTGGATTTTTGATTCTTTGACATCGTATTTCTCTTACCAATAACGTCTTTCATCACATCACCAACTATAACAATACCACTTCCTGAAATCCCTTCCCTTTCCAGATTTAATCGAGCAGTCTCATTAGGGACCAGTAACAAGGTTGAAATTTGATCCGTTTTGACCCTATTGATTTCTTCTTGCATTGCTTCATTGTAACTGCGCAGCCCAGCCTCTACATGTATGACAGGCAATTGCAATTGCTCTGCAGCTCTTGCACCAGCCAACGTTGAGTCGGTATCACCGTAAACCAATACTGCAGTAGGCTGCTCATTGAAAAAGATTTCGTTCAGCTTTTTCAACATGTATTCGTTGTGTTCTTGGGAATTTGCCTTGTTCTCATTTATCAATTGATATTTTGGAGTTTTTATGTCCAATTGTTTGAAAAATACATCACTCATGTCGTCGTCATAATGTTGACTGGTGTGAACGGTGATGAATTCCATATCCAAATGGTCGCACTGTTCGATTGCTGCATGTTTGATAAATTGAGGACGTGTGCCAACTATACAAATTATCTTGATCCTTTTTTGCTCAATTTTCATAAGGAAGATTTACGGCGATCAATACCTTTTTCACAATTCCTCGCCACGACAAAGTTTGGCTTGCATGATCTCTCAATTCATTGCTGATTGTTGATATATTTGGCAATACATCAGACTTATACCATTCTATTATTTGAGTCACGTTCACTTCCTTTTGGTCTATTAAATAGGCGCCATTTATTCTTTGAAAAGCATGATCGGGAACATTGTAAATAAATGGCAAACCACGAGCTGCATAATTGCGGTGTTTTAAATTAGCCGAATAAGCTAATTGTCTAGACACATGGTGTAAAGTGCCAATTCCAATATGAGCTTCTTCAAAAATATTATCTAATTCTACTCCGTATTTGGGAGGATAAAATGTTACCATTTCCTGGATGCCCAATTCATAAATTTTTGCTTTTAGATTAGATATTTCTGGCCCATATCCGACTAAAATTAAATTTACTTTATATTCCTTATTATTTCGAACATTAGCCATTCCTCTCAATAAACTTTCAAAGCCTTGCCATTGCCAAAAGCTACCCACATAAATTAAATTAAATTGATTGCCCCTCATTGGGTGTACTTTTTTTTGAGGAATCTCCGTGATGTCTATACCGTTATCGAATGGGATTGTTTCAATACCAAATATTTCCTTTTCCGGGCCTAAGTGCAAAATCTTATCAGCCCATTGATGCATGCTCTTCCACTGTTTTGAAATCACAAATTTTAATATCATTTTTTTGAAAAAGCTGAATTCATATAAAAATGGAAAGTTGGGTACAGCCACCAAAATTTTCACGTTTGGAAACTTTATTTTTACATCTTTAAATGTAGAATATTGTAAAAATGATAAGGGCGAAAATCTCAAATAAATGACATCATATTTACTATCATTTAGTACCGAAATTACCCTGCTAAATACTGAATCAGCTGTTTGATAAAAACGTCTGTTTTCAATTAGTTTTCCATTTAATAAAATGCCGTGGTTGTTATTGCACAAAATATCAACATCATATCCGTGAAATTTAAATGCTTGTGCAATGGCATGCTCCTTCTCGACAATTCCTTTACTTTGGGGAAAATCTACATTGAGCCTATGTATAAATAGCACTTTCATTTCCGCTTGATTTCTTTTAAATATTGACTCAAATCAATGCCATATAATTTATAATCCGTCCAATAATGATTATGGATATTTATATTTAATTGAGTCCCGATTTTATTGGATTCAAAGAATTTAATTGCTTTTAAATAAAACAAAGATGATTGCTTTCCAACTTCATATCTCTGCGCACTATCCATCCAAATCAATGGTTGCTCTTTTACAGTGCTTTTGGCTTTTAATTTCCAATTAAATAGAAAATAATTAAACCCTGTGCCGCATCGAAAACCAACGTGCTCGTTATAGCCTAAACTGCTATCTTCTTGAATGCCATTTTGCTCCAAAATATCCAACGTTTTTTCGAAATCAAAATGTAAATAATGTTGTCTACTTAGTTCAATTTTCTGTCTAATTAATTTTTCTAGAAATGATTTCTCCTTCAAAAATAATACAGGATCTTCTGCAGCCAGATAGGAAGGATGGAGGCCAATTTCATATCCCTTACTCAAAGCCTCTGATGCTAATTTTTGAATAAGTTCCTGTCTTTCATCCATTTTCTCCGGGTCGAAAACATGGTCACCTCCCACATGAAAATAAATCCGCTTTGCAATAGGAATGTCACCAGTTTCTAAAAAGGAAAAATCATGATAATCTTGCTGTTCTTTTGTAAATGCATGTTTAAATGCAGATTTAATTGAACTACCATATTTTACAAAAGACAGAAATTGTCTGAATTTATTTTGAAAACCTTTTTTACGAGATAAATAATCAATGTCATGACTCAAACTCCAATTACTTTTTACGACACTTGAAGGATGACCCAAGGCAACTAAAATGGCATTGACCAATTCGTCGACAACAGGAGTGTGATGCAATTTGTGTTTGACTAAAATTTGATCTTTTTCAGGCATCATTTCCCATTGATTCCTCAAAGTCGGATCAAAATGAAATTCTTCGTATCTACTGATATGAAAAAAAATGGTTTCTAGCCAATCAAACGCAAACATTTTGCCATCAAAAAAGTCATTAATTCCACGATTTCCTCCTTCGATTGCAAATACATTTTTAGGTTTTGCATGGTAGGTATTGATAGAGAGTTCTCGATTATTTACTTTCAAAGAACCAAAGAATAAATTCTGTACAGGAATCTGGATGATCTCTTGATCGTCTAATCTTGTTGATTGCGCATAACTAAGGTCGGCTTTATTCCTATCCTCAGTAATGTCAAAAAATAACCTGCCACCATTGATGGGGTGATTATTTATAAAATCCAAAACATAAGAACAATACAGATTGTGTTTCTCCTTTTCTATCCAGATCTTTGCCACCATTTCTATAACTTACCCATGATTCTGAATCCCAAATCCAACAATTTATTAGACGCTTTAGATATCTGAAAATAAGGAGTTTGTACCCCACCAAAAGACCTAAAAAAATGTTCAACTTGTTTTAGATCGCTTCCTTCGAAATCAAAGCCCAAATTTCGTTTCACACTTTCTTGAATAGCATGCCAAATCAAATAACTTATGACACCTCTTGGGGCATTTTCACGTTTTCCAGAAGCAATGTAATAGGTATACGTTTCATCGCTAACCACAAAAATGCCCGCCACAGCAACTGTTTCCACGCTTGCAAACCACAAGTTTGCAGATTGTGTTTCTGACATATTAAGTAGGTGATAAATACGCTTCAAATAATCACCATTGTATATCATTTTTACTCCTTGGCTATCAAAACTTATTTTGTTTATCTGGTGGAATAATTCAAAATCCTGGCCTTCATTGACGCTCACTTGTGATTGTGCAAATAGAATATCATTGCGAGTTTTGGCATCAAAAGCTTCCCAAATTTCTGCTAGTGAAGAGCCCTTATGTATTCTGTAAGTGTACCGAATTTTTTGCCCATATCCCGACCAAATAAATGGTTGGCAATCTGTGAAATCGGGATGCATGGCTACATTGAAATAATGGACTTTTGGCATTTGATTTATCAGGTCTTGTGTGCACGTCTTTTTAAAAGCATACAACGACAATCTCTTTTCCAAATTTTTTGGCGGAAAATATAAAATACCACCGTAAGGTGTCAACTTCGGTAAAATGATTGCTGAAATACCCATCTTCGACCGCTGAAAAATGGGCATAAATGCTCGAATAAGTCCGTTATTATCCAAACTCAAAAGTACGTCCCAACCGCTTTCACCACAGACTGCATCTAACCACAAGGCTTGGTAAAATAATGGGATCTCTTTATCTTTGAGAAATTCTTTTAATAACTGCTTTTTATCCGTCACTTTTTCTTTTCACAAATAGCTAAGGTAATTGATTTCTTTTGTTTTAAATACACAAATGAGCTCCAAATTCACCTTATCCGATTTGGAAACGAAATGGATGAGATGATTTTAAGTTTAAACATTTACAGGATTATTCTATATGGATATTAGAACGAAAGGTATCATAGCCACTGTTTTTGCAGCAGTTTTTTTCAGTACAGCTGGTCTTGTTATAAAAATATTACCCCAGTCCGCATTTTCGATTCTGTTTTTCAGGAGTTTATTTTGCTTTCTGCTATTCCTCATGATTTTCAGAAAAAAAGCATTAAAAGTCAATAAGTTATCACTGATTGGTGCAGGTTTATTTTACGTCCCGCTCGTCATATGTTTTGTTTTAGCCACCAAATTGACCACAGCTGCCAACGCCATATTTTTACAAT
>ERZ795059.2341-NODE-2341-length-19756-cov-5.710269_pt1 | contig 19756 bp, 19 predicted proteins | sample MGYA00375143_ERZ795059 | MGnify/ENA primary metagenome ERZ795059 (study PRJEB30188, sample SAMN05720168) | activated sludge metagenome | isolation source: Anaerobic digester | place: USA | collected 2015-01-07 ... | reverse complement strand
ATTGGATGGTGTGACTGGAGTTCAGACGTGTGCTCTTCCGATCTGCCGATATCGCTGGCGATGACCATGCGTTCCAGGGCCATGCCTTCCATCACCACAGTCGGCAAAGGATCGGGATAAACACTGCAATGAACGATGATGTCGGCTTGTTTCAGCAGCGCCAGCCCATCTCTACGGAACCCCATCCAGGTGATTTTCTTGTCGATGCCAACAGCTTGCGCCTGTTCTTTCAACTGCTCCTGAAATTCCTTGTCGGCCGGCAGATGGCTTTCGCCGATAAAGAAAAAGTGCGCCTTCGGATATATCGAACAGATGGTCGGAATGGCGTTGAGCAGAACATCTTGCCCCTTCCAAGGGGTGATCTGACCGCTCATGACGATTTTTGGACCGTTGCCGGCGGGATTGACGAGCAATTGTTGATCGCTATACGCCTTGTGAAGGATCTTCTCCCGATCCAAACAGTTGTAAATTCGCTTGATTTTCGATTTTGGCGCTCCGACGCGAAGCAGTGCATCACGCGTAGCGTTGCTGACCGCGACGATCTTTTTCACCAAATGGGAATAGAGGCGAACGACCAATATGTTTTTCAATTTAGGTTGCAGAATATCGTACATGTGCCAAATCACCGGTTTGCCGAGCAACAGGCCGACCGGTGCGGCGATCAACGCGGCGCGGAAGCTATTTGCGTGGACAAGGTGGATACGATGTTTGAGGATTGCGCGGTACACCGCGACCATCGACGATAAATATTGTTTGAACCTGGAGTAAAATCCGGCAGTCGTGGATTGCATGGGCAAAAGCTCGACGTGATCCATGGCCTCGGCGAAACGTTCATGCAGCTTACCGTCAAAAGGGCACATACCGATTTTTTCAAAATGCTGTGGGTTGAGTTCGTCGGTGACGCGAATGATCAGAATCTCAGCCCCGCTGACGTTTCCGGTATGGTTGACGTAAAGTATGCGTAACTTATCCAACTATTTCTCCGGGGGATGGGAACATAAGCATGTTCGTCTATCCGACTCTATGAACATCGACGGGTTGGCTGAAAAACTTCAGTGTTTTCATGTGGTATTTTTCAATAAATCCGTACATTTCCAAGATAACGACGATTTCTCGATTTGGGATGGTTACAGGAAGAATTTTTAACGACAAAATATTGTGAGAAATATAATAAATAGAAATAATAGAAGATAAATTGGTTGACCAAGCTAGTTAGAGGAAATTGAAAAAATCAGATCATCCACATTTCGAAAAGCCACACGAACGGCAGATAACGCAGCCGCCTTCATATTCGATGGCGGTTTGGCAGTCGGGACACAATCCTTGTTCCAGCCAGTACAGTTCGTCTTGCGTATGCATCAGATTGACCGGCGCGGAAAGATCCGGCCCCTTGTCAGCCGATTTTTTTCGTTCTTTGCTGAGCATTGCCGAGCAGGTCAGCAGCGCCTGACCGATGGCCGCCGGACAGGAAACGGCCCGGTCGCCGTTGGTGATCAACTCGTTGCGGCGCAAGGCGCTGTGGCAGCGGATGCCCTCGAGCTGATGGGTGATCTCCTCGACCGCAATGCCCGAGCGTAGGGCGAGGCTGACCAGACGGCTGATGGCTTCGCTCTGGCTGGGGCAGCCGCCGGTGCGACCGGTGGAAGTCATCACTTCGCAGATGCCGATGTTGTCGTAGTTGATCGTCACGTACAACTTGCCGCACCCGATGGTCGACAGATCGGTCGAGCCGTCGAGCTTGCGGCTGCGCTGCCGCGGACGAATCTTGTCGTAGATGATCGGCTGGGCGATCAACTTATCCTTAGCAACGCGCTTCTGGGTTTTGGCTTCGGTCAGCGAAAGCACCGGATCGCGCGAGCCGTAACGGAAAATGGTGATGCCCTTGCAACCCAGCTCGTACGCCTGCAGGAACGCGTCGGCAATGTGTTTGGGCTTGGCATGTTGCGGGAAGTTGACGGTTTTCGAAACGGCATTATCGGTGAATTTCTGAAATGCCGCCTGCATACGCACGTGGGAAAGCGGATCGATGTCGTGTGCGGTGCAAAAGACCTTGCGGATCGTTTCGGGCACCTGCGGCACGTTGCGAACGCTGCCGGATTCGGCGATCAGGCGCAGCAGGTTTTCGTCTTCGATGTTGCTCGTCTGCATCGCCTTTTCGAAAAGCGGATTCATTTCGACCAGCGCCGCGCCGTCGAGGACGTTGCGCACGAACGAAAGCGCGAACAGCGGCTCGATGCCGCTGCTGGTGCCCGCCAGCAACGAGAGGGTGCCGGTCGGCGCGATGGTGGTTACCGTGGCGTTGCGCGGCCGGTTGCCGGCGGCCTCTTTGGCGTAAACGCTGCGGTCGATGTTGGGGAACGGACCGCGTTGGTCGGCGAGGGAGCAACTGGCTTTGCGTCCTTCCTTCTGGACGAACGCCATCACCTGCCGGCCCTTGTCGACGCCGCGTTGCGTGTCATAGGCGATGTCCAGTTGAATGAGCATTTCGGCAAAGCCCATGATCCCCAGGCCGATCTTGCGATTGGCGCGGGTCATTTCGCCGATCTGCGGCAACGGGTATTGGTTGGCGTCGATGACGTTGTCGAGGAAGTGCACGGCCAGTTGGATCGTTTGGCGCAGCTTGTCCCAATCGACGTCGCGTCCTTTGACCATCCGCGCCAGGTTGATGCTGCCCAGGTTGCATGATTCGTAGGGCAACAACGGTTGTTCGCCGCAGGGGTTGGTCGCTTCGATGACACCGACCTCCGGCGTGGGATTGCCCTCGTTGAGCCGATCCAGAAACACGATGCCCGGTTCGCCATTGAGCCAGGCCATCTGCACGATCAAGTCGAATACCTTGCGCGCACTCAGACGGCCCTGTTCCTTGCCCGAATGCGGGTTGATCAGCGCGTATTCTTTGCCGTTTTTAAGCGCCTCCATGAATGCATCGGTCAGTGCGACGCTCAGGTTGAAATTGTTGAGTTTGTCCAGGTCCTTTTTCGCGGTGATGAAATCCAGGATGTCCGGGTGGTCGACCCGCAAAATGCCCATGTTCGCGCCGCGCCGCGTGCCGCCCTGTTTGATCGTATCGGTCGCGGCGTCGAAGACGGTCATGAAGGAAATGGGTCCGCTGGACACGCCTTTGGTCGTTTTCACCGGATCGTTCTTCGGGCGAAGACGCGAAAATGAGAAGCCCGTGCCGCCGCCGGATTTGTGAATCAGCGCGGTGTGCTTGATCGCCTCGAAGATCGATTCCATCGAATCGTCCACCGGCAACACGAAACAAGCGGAGAGCTGCCCCAGGTCGCGGCCGGCGTTCATCAACGTCGGCGAGTTGGGCAGAAATTCGAGGCGGGCCATTACCTCGTAAAACTGCCGGGCGAGGGCGTCGACATCCGCCTGTGGATCGTACCGACGATCGATCTCCGCGATGGTGGCGGCCACGCGCTTGAGCATTTCCCAGGGATGCTCGATCGGTTCGCCGGCGGCATCCTTGAGCAAATAGCGTTTGTTGAGCACCACGCGCGCGTTGGCCGAAAACTCAGGCATCGGCAGCCCGTCAGCGGTCACGGGACGCTTGGCGTCTTCGGATTCGTCGGCCAGCATCGCCAGCACCTGTTGCGCCGATAGCGTTTTACCGCCGTTGTCGCCCAGTTTGGCCGCAATGGATTTGGCCAGCGTCTTTTTCTGCTTGAACACCAGACCGCTGTCGTCCATGACCTTCTCCACGAACTGGACAAGCGAGTTTTCCTTGGCGCCCGCGTCCTGGAAGAACAACGGCATCGACGTCTTCTTGGCCCGGGTCGATTGCGGGCTTTTTAAGGAATGACTGGGGGACTTGCCCTTGGGCGGCATCGAGATTCTCCTGTTGCGCTTGAAATTACGGTCGGTATCGCACCTAAGCCGCGTTCGTTTTGCGTCGGCCGCTGCCATGCGCCGACAAAATCTTATAGTTGATTCACTGCTGGATGTAAATATGAACGGCGATTAAACGGCAAACCGGCAACTCCCAACCGGGAGCAGCCGGTTTGCGGGAAATGCAGATTCGTGTTTTATTCGGCGCTGATTGCGTCGACCGGGCAAACTTCGGCGCAAGCGCCACAATCGGTGCACTTGGCGGCATCGATCTTGTAGGGTTCGCCTTCGGAGATCGCCTCGACCGGGCATTCCGGTTCGCAGGAGCCGCACGCAATGCATTCATCACTAATACGATGGGCCATAACTCCAAATCCTCCTTAAACAGAATGTTTCGATAACCGAAACGGCTGGTGAACCGTATTAAACCGCTTCAACAGTAATCAGCGAATCAACTTCCTCGCGCAGCGTGCGTTCGACGCCCATTTTCAAGGTCATCACCGCTCCAGGACACCCATGGCAGGCGCCGCGCAACCGGACTTTAACCAGATGTTTTTCCTCCTCGACGCCGACCAATTCGATATCGCCGCCATCCCGTTGTAGATAGGGACGGATCTTGTCGATGACTTTTACGACTTCTTCTTGCATGACTTGCCTTTCTTCGCGCCAAGGCGCATTCGTACCCTAATTTTGCTGGGAAGTATAGTGACGGTCCCCTGGGGTGTCAATATGAACTGGGTGCTTTGGCGGACCCTTGCATCCAAGCGGATATGCCCTTACTTTACTGAGGAACCAAACGACGTTCGGCTGAGTCAAAACATAGGAACCCGATGGAGATTTCAATGCGACGCAACTGGCGAATTCTGCTGACCGCAGCCGTGCTGGTGGCGGTGACGGCCGTTTGGGCGATCGCTTTCAACGCCATCCGGCCGGAAGGCATTCCGCTGCTTCGTCCACAGGCGACCGACAACGGCGAAGGTGGCGACGGGAAGGTTCTGACTTTAGCCCGCGCCAAGCGGTTGTATGACGAGGGCGCAGTGTTCGTCGATAGCCGTTCGCCGGAGGAATACGCAGCCGGATACATCCAGGGCGCTCGTTTGTTGTATTACATGCACGCCGCCCAGGATTGGGAAAAGGTGATGGCCGACATCGATTTCACCGCAGCGATCGTCGTTTATTGCAGCGGCGAGGGTTGCAACAGTTCCTACCTGGTGGCCAATCAACTCGAGGATGTGGGCTTCGAGAACGTGTACATCTTCGACGGCGGTTGGCCGCAATGGGCGGCGGCAAATTATCCGTTGGTCGGGCAACCGGCTGTAGAACCCAAGCTTTACGAAATCGAGTAGGGCGGCATCATGGAGAAAATCAACAAACTGTTGGGCAACGTGATCGTGGTGCTGGCTTGCCGGTTGGTGTTGGGTACGATGTTCCTGATTGCCGCCGTGCCGAAGATCCTCGACCCGAACGCCTTTGCCGTGGCGGTGGATAATTACCATTTCCTGCCGACGATTCTGGTCAACCTGTGGGCCATCGTTCTGCCGTGGGTCGAGGTGGTTGTGGGCGTGCTGCTGATTCTCGGTCCCGAGCCGGAAAAACCCTTGGATGGACTGATGCAGGCCGGTGCGCTGCTCTCAGGCTTGATGTACATCTCGTTTCTGATCGCCTTGGGGTGGGCGCTCGCCCACGATCTGGATATCGGTTGCGGCTGTTTCGATCCGCAAGGCGCCGATTCGATCGACCTGTGGTACCTGCTGCGCGATTCCTTGCTCCTGGCGGCCAGCGCGATCGTCCTTTTTTACCATCGGAGTTTGGATTCGCGCTCTAATGCTAATTGATTTTCACCACCTGACGCGCCAGCAATTTCGCCCCCGCCGGCGCGACGGCGAATAGTGAAATCGCCTCTTCTCTGAAACGATTCTCGCGCACGAGCAATTCGAAGTTCTTGTCGTAATCGAGATCGATCAGCGCCGGCACTTCGTAGGTGTGATGCCATAGCTTGGCTGGATCGCCGTCTGCCCCGGCCATCTCCAGCGCGTCGGCGGCCGAGGTCGCGTGACCGTCGACGGTGATCCATTCGCCGTCGGGGAACTCGACGAAAACGCCCACCCACTCGTCGGTTTCGACTACGTAGAGCGTCTCAGAACGTTCATCGCCGGCGATATTGAACGAGCCGCTGCCGAACAAGCCGAGGCACGGAGCGCAATCCTCGCCGCCGGCGTCGATGAGGCGATGGGCGATTTTCTTGCGCAGTTCGAGCGAATTGTAATCGAGGGGCGTCAGCACCTTTTGCCAGACATGGCGGCTTAGAAAATACGATTGGATATTGCGTTGCTTGATTTGAAACCGGGTCTGATTTTTGTCGGCCGGCTGAGGCATGGCGAATACCGCCAAGGTAACCGGCTCGATGGCGCCTTGCTTGTCCGCCAGCCACGTGCCGGCATAGCCGCCGACCCTATCGGCGCATTCCGCCGGGCTCAGCCAATGCTGGCGGTCGCTGCCGGCGATGAGGATTGCGCCCGCGCCGGTATCGTACGCCAGGATGTTCAACGCCGGGGGCACCGGCTTGGCTGCGCCGTTTCGGCAGCCGATTAGTAATGCAAAAACGATGAAAAACCATAGAGTTTTCCTCATTTTTCACCCATATGTAACTTCCAGTGGATTTTTATACCGCATTTTGCATATCATGCTGCCCATATCTAACTGTTTCCGGACGGAAAAGGAAAGGGGAATAAAATGAACGTGAACAAACTTTTGTTGCTGTTGTTCATTCTGGGATTGGCGATGAGTCTGACCGTTGTGATCGCGTGCGGCGATGATGACGACGATGACGACGATGACGATGACGACAGCGGCGACGACGACGATGACGATGATGATGACGACGACAGCGACGGCAACATCATTGGCGATTGCGTCGACTTTTACATGGACTGCTACGACCTGGATCAGTCCACGGCCGAGCTGTCCTGCTCGTGGCTGGACACCTACGAGGTCAACGAGTGCGTCGAAGGCGCGTTCAATGACTACCTCGACTGCATCGGCTGCGGCACCTACGACCCGGATGTGATTCAGGCGTGCGTGTACGACTTCCTCGAAGACGTAGCCGGCTGCTATTGATCAGCATCGAATTCGCCAAGGGGTGGTCCGGCAACGGATCGCCCCTTTTTCTTTGGAGTGAGCCATGAATGGTTTCGCGGGTTGGTGGATGCCGGCGCTGCTCGCCGTGCTCGTTTTCGCCTGTGCCGGTAGCGATGACGATGACGACAACGATGTCGATGACGAAGCCGACGACGACGTGACCGACGACGATAACGACGATGCGCCGCCCAACGGTCCGTTCGAGCAGTGCGTCGCCTGGTACAGGCAGTGCGCGGAACAACCATCATACAGCGCGGAAGAGTATTGTCGTTGGATAAAATTGTACGATCTGAATGACGCCTGTTTCGCCACGGCGATCGAAAACTATCTTATTTGCCTGCAACAGTTGGACTGCGCTACGATGACCTACGGCGATACGGCATCCTGTTATGAAACGGTCCAATCCGCATTGTCGGACTGCTATTTATGAACGAGGCGATGATGAACCGGTTTGTCCTTCTTCTGGTGTTGCTTTCCTTGTTGACGATCTCCATGGCGCTGTTCGCCTGCGGCGACGACGATGACGACGACGACGGCGACGTCTACCGCCCCGGGCAGGGTGGCGACGATGACGATGACGGCGACGATGATGACGATGACGACGACGGGTCGGAAGATTGCCTGGCCTTTGCCGAAAACTTCTACGGCGAGAACGGCTGCGTCCCCGATACGGACGCCTATCAGGCGATGGTCGAACTGTGCGATCAACTGGGCGACGTCGACAGCGATGCGGTGGCCGATTACTTTGACTGCCTCGCGGCGATCGATTGCACCGACTATACCGAGGCGATCGATCTGTATGAAGCCACGGCGATCTGCGCGCAGGAAATCATCTAAAGCGCACCGGCGGGAATGGACAGGTCGTAAATCGCGATTGTGTGTTCCTGCCCCTTGCGCCCCCACGGTCCCCGAAATTCGAAGAGCCGGTGATAGCGGTTCATGCGCTGCAACCATTGTGGATGCGCGGCGATCTGCTCGTCTTCCAGGCAACTGACCAGCCAGCGCGCCCCCCAGGCCCGCCGTTGCGACAGCGTGGCTTCGTGGATCGCCCGCTCGTGCCAGCCGCGGCGATGCGCGGCGTAGATCGCCTGGTTCTTGCGCGTTGCGCCGGGATCGAGCACGACAATCAACTCGTGGCGGCGACTGACCGCGCGCGCCCATTCGCCGGCCTTCTGACTGGAGAGATCAAGTTCAAACGACGGGCGCACGTATAGCGCCGATATCAGCGGAAACGCCAACAGCACCAAGGCGATCCACTTACCCTGAATGCGCCGCGACAACGCCGACAGGCCGATGCCGCCTAGCAGCGCCAGGGCGGGCAGAGCGGGCAGTTGGTAGTAATTGTGCATCTGGTTGCCGTCGCGCACCAGGGCCAGATAGACGAGGAAGCCGGCCAACCACGCCAGCGCCAAGCCGGTCTGCTTGCGCCCGTCGGCCCAGACAAAGGCCAGCACGGCGCAGGCGGTTACCAGCGGCGTCGCCATCTGATCGAACAACCGCGCCTGGATGATGAACCAGAATTTCGGCGACCAAAGCAGCGACAGCGGCCCCCAGATGTGCTGCGCGGTAAACATCGATTCGCCGCTGCCCACCACGTTGCCCAACGAACCGACGCTTGCGGCATACAGCACCCAGGTCAGCGGCGGTGCTAGGGCGATCAGCGCGAACACGATCAGCTTCACGTCGAACAAGGATCCAAATCCGCGGCGCGCCAGTTGGAGCAACAGCAGCGTCAGGCCCACGTGCAACGCAAAAGGCTTGAACAATCCGGCCAACGCCACCCCGCCGGCGGCGGTGAGTAACGCGGCGAAGCATTTCTCGCGCGTCCAGAATTCGAAACGCTCGACGGCGAGGATGATCATCGTCAGCATCCAGGCGTCGCTCATGATCGCGCGGCCGAAGAACCAACCGAAAGGCGCGAACAGATAAAACACGGCGGCGAAAAACGCGGCTGGTTCGTCGGCCAGGCGGCGGGCCAGGCGGTACAGAAACACCGCACCCAGCAGCGAGGCGACGATCGACAGCAGGCGCGCCAAAGGCTCGTGCGGACCGTACAGACGAGCCAGCAGCGCCACGACGACGTGATAGATCGGCGCCTCCTCGGCCTCGATGCGCGGGCCGACGGCGGGTCCGGACAGCACGTCCCATTGCGGATGCAGCGGGTCGATGCCGTCTTCGACGAAATGCCGGATGACTGTTGCGGCGCTGACCTGATTCCACGAATGAGCATCGGCGATCGGCGCGGCGATGTGCCACAGGCGCACCAGGAACGCCAGCGCGAGCGCCACGTACAGCAGGCGCCGCCCGTAATCCTCACGCTTGCGGAGTTTCTCGATCCAGTTCACGGCGAATCTCCTGCAACGGCGCCGGACGATAGCGGATCGTCAACGCCGCGCCCATCAGTTCCATGCCGGTCCATTGCAGCCGGCATAACACCGCCGCGACCATGGCGATGCCCAGCGGAAACTGCCACATGGTCAGCAGGCCGGTCAAGACAGCCTCGCGGATGCCGATGCCGCCGGGCGTGATGAACGATAGAAAGCCGATCACCCACGAGAGCATGAACGCCCCGACGATCGGCAGCACCTGCGCCGCGCCGATGTCGCCCAGCGCTTTGATCAATAACACACACGACAGCGCGTATATCAACCAGGCCAGCGTGTACCAGCCGAACAACAGCAGCACGCGCGCGTAGGAGAGACCGATGGTCAGCGGTCCCTTTTTCAGCAGACGCAGGCCGAGGTTGATCGCCCATTGCAGCAAGCGCGGATGAATGCCGATCAAGCTGAGCGCCACCAGCAGCAGCGGCGCGTATTTTACCTGTTCGGGGGCCAGCGCGCCGCCCATTTTCGCCGCGAGGAATTGCCATGTATGTTCGTCGGCCCAGCCGATCGACGAAAGGATGAACACCAGAATCGCGCTGCTGGTCATCATCGTCAGTTCGAGATAGATCGACATCGTCGTGCGGCCGATGTCGACGCCCACGCGCTTGCACAGCGAAAATCGCACCAGCGGCAGCATCATGCGCCCCGGCACGTACTTTGCCGCCTGGCTGGCGAACCAGACCGCGCTCGATTCGCGCAGCTTGATTTTTTGCGGCGTCAGCCCGCGCAGAATGCGATGCCAGCCGATCGCCTGCACGGCGAACGAGACCAGCACCAGCAGCGTGGACGCCAGCAAGGGCAGAATGGAAAGCGAAAATTCCAACTCGCGCAGTTGATTGGCGTTCTTGTAAATCGCGAAAGCGAGAAAGCCCACCACCAGGGCGACGACGAAGATTTTCAGCAGCGTGCGAACGATCGGCCGTTTCATTGCAGGCGGTTTTTGATGGAGTAATCGGGACGCTGGCCGGCGGTGGAGCGGACCATCATTTCGCCGAGCAGGCCGATGGAGATGAATTGAATGCCCACGATCGTCAGCAGCACGCCCAGCGTCAGCAGCGGCCGGTTACCGATCGGACGCACGCCGGCGCACCACAGGCCGGTCATGTACAACAAAATCAGAAAGCCGAAGCCGGAAAAGCCGAAGCCCGCCGCGCCGAACAGATGGGCCGGACGGCGCAGATAGCGCGTGAGAAACAAGATGGTGATCAGGTCGGCCGCGCCGCGCGTGAAGCGCTCCAGGCCGTATTTGCTTTTGCCGTGCGTGCGCGGATGATGGCGCACCGGCAGCTCGCCGACGCGAAAGCGCATTTCGGCGGCCAGCGCGGGCAGGTAGCGGTGCATTTCGCCGTACACCTGAATCGAGTCGATCACCTCGCGGCGATAGCATTTGAAGCCGCAGTTGAAGTCATGCAGATCCACGCCGGTGAACACGCGCGTAAACCAGTTGAATACCTTGCTCGGCAGCGTTTTGCCCAATGGATCGTGGCGCACTTTCTTCCAGCCCGACACCAGGTCGTAGCCCTCGTCGAGCTTTTCCAGAAAGGCGGGAATCTCCGCCGGATCGTCCTGCAGATCGGCGTCCATGGTGAAGACGATCTCGCCGCGTGATTCCTTGAAACCGGCCGCCAGCGCCGCGCTCTTGCCGAAGTTGCCGCGGAATTGCAGCACGCGCACATGTGCCGGATCCTTTTGATGCAGTTCCTGCAACACGGCGAAGGATTGGTCGATGCTGCCGTCGTCGACGAACAGCAGTTCGTAGGTGCGGCCAAGCGCGCCCAGGGCGGCGGTCAGTCGCTCGTGAAGCGGCGGCAAGTTGTCTTGTTCGTTGAACAGCGGAATAACGATGGACAGTTCGGTCTTCACGTCGTCTCCCAGGATTTGCCGATGCTTGATCGCGAAGCAGCAATACCATGAAACCGGCGCTCGATCAAGAAAACGGCCTTACATTTCGGCCCACAGGCGCGGGCCCAACGTCACCGGGTAGGGCGCGGGATTGGCCAGGCGCCGCAACGGCTCGGGAAGTTTGTTCAAGTTCGCGATCGTATGCGCGCGAATGGCGGGCAACGATGGTTGCGGGGGGAGAATCTCACCCGCGCGCAGGCAGGCTTGCAGCAGCGGCTGTGTTTGCACGATGCCGCTGAATTGGTGCGGCGCGGTTTCGCTGGGCAGATACCCGGAAATCGTCTGCGTCGGATCGGGCGCGAACGACGCGAGCTCGATCCAATCGGCTACCATGACCCGGTCGTCGTGCAGCCGCCACACCTGCTTGATGCCGGGCAGGGTAGCCTTTTCCAGCGAGTCCGATTTCTTGCGCGTATTCCGCCAGACGCCCCGTTCGTCGGCGATCGCCGCCAGCTTGTACACGCCGGTCAACGCCGGATCGTCGTGGGCGGTCACCAACCGCGTACCCACGCCGTATACGTCGATGCATGCGCCGGTCTTTTTCAATTGTTCGATCAGCGTTTCGTCCAGATCGCCCGAGGCGAATATTTTCACTGCCGGGAATCCCGCTTCGTCCAGCATCCGCCGGGCTTCGCGCGAGAGCCGCGCCAGATCGCCGCTGTCGAGCCGGATGCCGCGCAAAGCTTCGCCGCGTTCGCGCATTTCGCGCGCGACGGTGATCGCGTTGGGTACGCCGGACGCCAGCGTATCGTAGGTGTCGACCAGCAAGATCGAATTGGTCGGAAACACGGCGGCGAAGGCGCGGAATGATTCGAGTTCGGAGGCAAACGCCATCACCCAGGAATGGGCGTGCGTGCCGCGCACGGGGATCTCCAGGTCGGCGCCGGCTTGCACATTCGAGGTGGCGACGCAACCGCCGATGTACGCGGCGCGGGTGGCCATCCGGGCGCCGTCGGGGCCCTGGGCGCGCCGCAGACCGAATTCGAGCACGTTGTCGAAACCTGCCTGCAGGCAAACGCGCGCCGCCTTGGTGGCGATCAGCGTTTGGAAGTTGATGATATTCAACAGGGCCGATTCGACCAATTGGCATTGCTCCAGCGCACCCTGCACACGCAGCAAGGGTTCACCCGGAAAGACGATTGTTCCTTCCGGCACGGCCCAAACGTCGCCGCTAAAGACAAACTCGCGCAGGTGCGCCAGATAAGCTTCGTCAAACAGATTCAGCGAGCGCAGGTACGCCAAGTCATTTTCGGAAAAGCGCAGATCGTGCAGAAACGCCAGCGCGTCGGCCAGCCCGGCGGCGACGGCGAAACCGCCCTCGAAGGGCGGCTTGCGGAAAAACAGATCGAAGCAGGATGGCCGCGCGTGCATGTCCTGCGCGAAGTAGCCGCGGCACATGGTCAGTTCATACAGGTCGGTGAACAACGGCGAATGGGGTGCGCTCAATGGCTTTCTCCACCAGAGGATATAACATCAATAGATATTTGCAATCATCTGCGAATGAATGCGTGCGACGCCGGCTTCGCCCATCCGCCGCCAGGCCGCGGCCAACGAACCACCCACGTCGATGCCCCGCACGCCGTCCTCGATCACCCAGGCGTTAAAACCCAATTGGCGCGCATCGAGCGTGGAATACAGCACGCAAAAATCAGTGGCCAGACCGACGAAATACAAGTTCTTGATATTGCGTTCGCGTAAATACCCCGCCAACCCGGTGGAAGTCGCCCCATCGTTTTCATAAAACGCGGAATAGGAGTCGATCACCGGATGAAAGCCTTTGCGCAGTACGAGTTCGGCGCGTGGAACCTGCAATTGCGGGTGAAAATCGGCTCCTCGCGTTCCTTGCACGCAATGGTCGGGCCACAGGATCTGGGGACCATAGGAAACCTCGATCGTATCGTACGGGTTTTTCCCAGGATGCGCCGAGGCAAACGAGAGATGCTGCGCCGGATGCCAATCTTGCGTGAGAATCACATGCGGAAACAACCCTGCCAGCGCATTGGCGATGGGAATGATTCGATTGCCTTCCGGCACCGCGAGCGTACCTCCAGGGCAAAAATCATTCTGTAAATCGACTACGATCAGTGTTTCGTCACCTTGCCAGTTCATGTATCATCTCCTGCGCAAAACATAGCCAAACACCGTCATTCAGGCAAGATGATTAAACCGGGAACGTTTGACAAGGTCGTAACGAGCACTCTATGAATTAAGAAAAAGCATCGCAGGAGAGCAATCATGAAAAACAAATCGACTCTTTTATTGGTGGTAATCGTCGCCCTTACCGCTGCGGCGGTGTGGAATGTCGCGGCGGCGGAAAAACCGTTCGAGGGCCCTTATATGATGATGGGCGAAACGGCCGACCTGCTGACCGGCGATAAAATCGTTGTCGAAGAATTTATCTCACCGACGTGTCCGAACTGCTACCTGTTGTGGAAAAACCGGCAGCCGTTCGCTGCCGATGTGGAACATAAAATCGTCTATGTTTTCCAAGCCGATCACGCTGTGCTGCCGACCAAACTACTTTTGGTGGCGCGCGGACTTGGCGCGCCAACCGAGGAAAAAGCATTGGCGATGCTTTTCGACGCGGCGTTCGTGCAGAAAGTGAATATCGAAGATGAGGAGATCGTCGATGCGCTGGCCGGCGCGTTGGGCATCGCCGAAGCGTGGCAAAGCAAAAAAAATTCCCCCGAGTTGAAAAAGAAAATGGATGAGCTGCTGGCCTATCTGAACGAACAGGGCGTCGAACGCACGCCGCGGATCGTCATTCAAAATGCGTTGGTGCTGACGCCACGCAGCAGCGGCGTGACGGCGGAGTATTTGCCCAAAGCCATCAAAGAGACGATCGACGGACTGCGCGCTTATCGTCAGGCGAACAAAAAATGAAACGGTGGTGGTTACTGCCGGCGTTGGCCGGTGTGGTGCTGATGCTGTTGGCGGCAAGCGGTGCGCCATCGCCTTCGGTATTGATCTACACCGGCGCGGCTTACGGTAAATTAAAGCCCTGCGCCTGCAGTCCGGAAACCGACATGGGCGGCCTGCTGCGCCGCGACACCCTACTGACCGATCTGCGCAAACAATATCCGCAATCGTTGTTGGTCGATGCCGGCGGCACGTTTCACGAAGTGAACGAACAGGCTCGCCTCGGCGCGCAGGCGTTGCTGGAGGCGTTGCGCAAACTGCGTTATCAAACGGTGGCGATCGGAGCGACCGACCTGGTCTACGGGCGATCCTTCCTGGAAGAACACGGCAGGGACCTGCTGTTTGTTTCCAATGTGCGCTGGAAAGACGCCGCCGGCGGCTTATCGCAACCGCGGCGGCTCGTCGAGTTGGACGGCCAGAAGGTCGAGCTGTTTGCGCTGATCGATCCGGCGGATGTGTACACGGGACGGCAGGCGGATATCGAAATTGAGCCGATCGACAAGTTCCTCGACAAGCATGCCAAACCGGGCGTGTTGAGCATTGCACTATTGGCCGGCAAACGTGAAACGGCGCAGGCCGTGTTGGCGCATCCGCGCATCGAAATCGTTCTCAATGCCTTTCACGCCGCAGATATTCTCGATCAACCGCGGTTTTCGTTCGCCGTCGGCAAAGTGCTGGCGGAAACGGGAATCTTCGGCTCGCGCGTGGGCGTGCTGCGGTTCACCTTTCGCGGCGAAAAAATCCTGACCGCAGAGAATCATTATTATGAACTGGATAACAAAATCACCGACGGCGAATCGATCAAGCCGCTGTACGATTGGTATGACGGCGAGGTGAAAAAACTATTTCTGGCCAGGCTCGCCGGCAAGCCCGCCTTCGACAAAGAGAAGAGTCCGTATGTCGGCAGCGAAACCTGCGGCAAGTGCCACAAACGTTCCTATCGCATCTGGCGCAACGCCAAGCACTCGCACGCGCTGGAGAGCTTGAAAAAGGTGAACAAGCATTTCGACGCCGAGTGCATCGCCTGCCACGTTATCGGGTGGGAGCAACCGGGCGGCTTTCACAGCGAACAGGAAAGCCCGCACCTGGCGAACGTCGGCTGCGAGGCCTGCCATGGACCCGGTAAAGCGCATGTGAACAATTGGCGGGTGGAAATGACGCCGTTCACGCGCAACGAATGCGTTCGTTGCCACAATGCCGAACGCAGCCCGGCGTTCAAACCCGAGCCGTCATGGGATAAAATCAAACATTGATCATTTCATTATCGTGAAGATGTCGCGCAACGCCGGATAAAGAAGGCGATACACCGCATAATGTTCGCGGTAGTGATTGACCGCCGCCGCTTCCGGGCGGGTCGATTGGTCGTGGCGAATGGTCTGCATGCAGGCCGTGGGCGCGTCGGGCCAGACCTCGCCCCCGACCCCGGCCAGCAACGCCGCGCCGAAGGCGGCACCCTCGACGGCGTTCACGGTGACGGTTTCGCAGTCGAAAACATCGGCGATGATCTGCCGCCATAGCGCCGAACGCGCTCCCCCGCCGCTGATAAGCATTTTCCTTGGCTCGACGCCTGCGACGCGCATCAGTTCGAGACAGTCGCGTAAACCGAAAGCGACGCCCTCGAGCACCGCGCGGATCAGGTGCGCTTTGGTGTGGCGCAAGGTCAGACCAATGAAAGCGCCGCGCGCCAGCGGATCGGCATAGGGTGTGCGCTCGCCGGAGAGGTAGGGCAGAAATTGCAGTCCGTCGCAGCCCGGTGCGATTGAGGCGGCTGTGCGCATCATTATCACATAAGGATCGACGTTCTCCGCACGCGCTCGAGCGATTTCTTCTTGCCCCAATTGATTGCGGAACCATTGCAGGCTGCCGCCGGCGGCGAGCATCACGCCCATCACGTGCCACATGCCGGGCACGGCGTGGCAGAAGGTGTGCAAGCGTCCCTGCGCATCGATCTGCGGCGCGGTCGTCGGCGCGAACACGACGCCCGAGGTGCCGATGGTCGTCGCCGCCTGGTCGGTCAGGGTAAGCCCAGTTCCTACAGCCTGTGCCGCCTGGTCACCCGCGCCGGCGATGACGGGAAGCCCCGCCGGCAAGCCGGTTTCGTCGCTCGCTGCCCGATTGACCCACCCGCTGACCTCGGTCGATTCGCCGCATGACGGCGCCCAGGCGCGGGGAATGTCCAACGCGGCGAACATCTCGTTCGACCAGATACGCCGACGCACGTCGAATAACGAAGTGCCCGACGCATCGGCGACATCGGTGCACAACTCGCCGGTCAAGCGATAGCGCAAATAATCTTTGGGTAGCAGAAAATGCGCGATGCGGGAAAAGATGTACGGTTCGTTTTCGCGCACCCAAACCAACTTGGGCGCGGTGAAACCGGGCAGCAGCGGGTTGGCCGTTTCCGCGAGCAGCCGATGCAGTCCGAGTTGCTCGGTGAGGCGGGCGCACTGCACGCCGGTGCGTTGATCATTCCATAATATCGCCGGCCGCAGGACTGCGTCGTGCGCGTCGAGCAACACCAGACCGTGCATCTGACCGGTCAGGCCAATCCCGAGCAACGATTGCGGATCGACATCATGCTTGTCCCACAGCGCGCGACAACAAGCGACGAACGCCCGCCACCAGTCGGCGGGATCCTGCTCGGCCCACAGCGGCTGCGGCGTGTGCAACGGATATTCGATCATCGTTTTCGCGACAATGCGCCCGTTCGGATCGATGACCAGCGTCTTCACGCCGCTGGTGCCCAGGTCGACGCCCATAAGGTATTTCATGGTCAATCCCGCGGCAGATCGGGCAGCGGCGGCAGATTGCCCGGTCGGATCGCCCGCATGCGGATCAGATATCCCTCCAGCCAGCCGCGCGCCTTGTCGGGATGCTCACTCGCCCAGACGACCTGCTCGTGATCGAGGCGGTTGATGCGTTCGTTGGCGGCGCGCACCGCGTCCATCGAGTTGCGGATCGCCTGCTCGAAGGGCATGCGTTCGGGATTGATGTCGATGCCGAAATAGCCGCGATAGCCGTGCATCTTCATCGCGTACAATGCCGCTTCGAGTTGTTCGGGCGCGATCAGGCCGACGTTGAGATCCTGATCGTAGTTGCCCAACGGCTGGCTGTTGAGATGGCAATGTGCGAGGCGGCCGTATTCGAGCGCGAGGCTGAAGGCGTAAGGCAGGTCTTCGCAAGCCATCGCCATATGTCCGATTTCCGGGTTGAGCGCGGCCAGCGCGTGCCCTTGCGCCAGCAACGTTTTGTTTTCTTCGTTTTGCAGCAACGATTCGATTTTCGCGGCCAGCAGCAAACCTTCGGGCGTGGTGCCGTATAGATGGTGTCCACGCGGCTCGTAGGGCTTGGGCTCGAAACCGATGCGCACGCCCGGCACGGCATCCATCGCTGCGGCCAGACCGCCTGCGAAGCGGTCGCGCATGGCGATGAAGTCGATGCCGAAGGGATTCTCATAACCGTCGATGCCGGTCCAGACGACGCTCAGATCGGTGTCGAGTTCGCGGTTGAGCTGCAGGGTTTCGATCACGCGTTGAATGGCTGTGCGGCGAACCTTTTCGTCGGGGCAACTGAGCGAGCCGAACTCGAATTGCGCGTCGTAGAAAACCATCGGACCGATACTGACGATGCGCACGCCCGTGTCGCGCACGAACTGTCGCCAGACATCGAGGTTGTGTTCGTTAATCTCGTTGGGGTAGTGCGCTTCCATCGCGGCCAGGCCGTAGTCGGCCAGTTTGGCGGCGGCGTCCAAGCGCGCGGCGATGTCCAGGTCCGGTTTGTACTTGTCGTGAAAGCGCGAACTCATCGGCGACATGTACCAGACGCCGGCGGAGAATTTTAAATCCAATTCGAACGTGTCGAGGTGTTCGACCAGGGATTGTGCGGTGTGCCGTATGCTCTGTGAACGCAGGTCGATGAGCGCCATGATCTCCCCCTGTGGAAAACGATTCTCGAATCATTGTGGTCGCCTGGCAAATGCCGCCTGCACCAGCGGCGGCAAGGTGCGTCCCGCTGGTCCGGCGATGAACAAATCGAGGCGGTCGGTCAACGGCGTCTCTGCAAGATTGAACTCCGCGACGAATGCGCCTTGCCGGCGCGCGATCGTCGCCAGCGAAGCCGCCGGTTGCACGACCGCGCTCGTGCCGATGACCAGCAAAACGTCGCACTCGTTCATCATCGCCACCGCCGGTTCGAATTGCGTTACGTTTTCGCCGAACCACACCACGCCCGGCCGCACCAGGGCGCCGCATCGATCGCAATACGTCGGAAAGGGCACGATGGCCGGCGCGTGCGGTTGTGCTTCGCGGCAGACGGAACACAGGGTGGTCAGCAGGTTGCCGTGCAACTCGATGATGTTTGTGCCCCCGGCGCAATGCGCCAGACCATCGACGTTTTGCGTGATGTGACAAAAAGCGGGGACGACGCGCTCCACCTCGACCAGGGCATAGTGAGCCGGATTCGGTGCGACCGACAGTACCTTTTCGCGCCGCCAGTTGTAGAACTCCCACACCAGTTGCGGATCGGCGGCGAAGGCCGCGGGCGTGGCCAGATCGGCCGGTCGACGATTGCGCCACAGGCCGCCGTCGCCGCGAAAGGTCGGCACGCCGCTTTCCGCGCTCAGGCCCGCGCCGGACAACGCGACGACCTTGTGGGCGGCGGCCAGTTTTACCGCCAACTGCCGTTGTGCATCGTTCATGCAACCACTCCCAACAAGGAGATTATCCGGAACCGGCGGTTGTTTGCCAAGCGATCATTCGCAGCAGCTTGCGCGTAAAAGAAGCCATCGCCAATGCATCCGCCTCGGGCTCCGGCAACCAGCGATAGTCGCGATAGCCGCGCAATGAAGGATGTCGATCGGGCATGGCGGCGGAATACAGATCGATGCGCAATCGCCGATGACTGAGCATATGCTCCAGGCGGCCTATTTTTTTCCCTATGGTTACGGTATGTCCGAGTTGGTCGGCAAGCGCTTCCGCCAACGCTCGTTTTCCGGTTGCACCGGCAGGCTTGAAGTCGTACGGCTGCTGCGGCAATTGCCAGAGGCCGCCGAACAGGCGCTTGTATTCGTTTTGCACCATGAGCACCGCCCCGTCACTGCGTCGAATGACGACGGCGGCAATTTGCACGATGGGTACATTTTTTTTCGGTGGACGCACCGGCCGCTCTTCGACGACGCCGCGCGCAAATGCCCGGCAGTCTCGTTTCAGTGGGCAACGATGGCAAGCGGGCGATTGCGGCGTGCACAACAGCGCGCCCAATTCCATCAATCCTTCGTTGAACGGTCCTGGGTTGCGCGGCGGCACGAGCACGGTGGCGATGCGCCAGAAACGTTCGACGACTGCCGGGCGGGTTATGTTCTCGGCAATGTCCAGCAAGCGCGCGAACACGCGAATCACGTTGCCGTCCACCAGCGGCGCTGGTACGCCATAAGCGAGAGAAGCGATCGCCCCGGCGGTGTAGCGTCCGATACCCGGCAGCGTCTGCAGCGTCGGCGGATCGGACGGCAAACAACCGTCATGTTTTTCGACGATTTGCCGCGCCGCCCGGTGCAGGTTGCGTGCGCGACGGTAATAGCCCAA
>ERZ795059.2340-NODE-2340-length-19760-cov-6.509008_pt1 | contig 19760 bp, 19 predicted proteins | sample MGYA00375143_ERZ795059 | MGnify/ENA primary metagenome ERZ795059 (study PRJEB30188, sample SAMN05720168) | activated sludge metagenome | isolation source: Anaerobic digester | place: USA | collected 2015-01-07 ... | reverse complement strand
TCGCGAATGTGTGGCAGAGCACGAGCATGGTCGAGCTGCGCGGTGACACGGCCGTTTGCCGGATCGATCACAACGATGCTCGTGCTCTGCCAGACATTCGCGAAGATCCGTCCGCGGACGAATTCGAGCTCGTTGAGATTGGCCAGCGGCTTGCCCAGGTAGGTGACTTCGAGAGTGCCGGTCTGCGCGTAGGTCTTCGGGTCGAGGAAGCGCAGCGTCGAGGTTCCATCGCTCATGATCAGGCGTTTCGTATCATGCGTGATGCCCCAGCCTTCGCCGCTGTAGTGGAACGGCTCGCCGGGCTCGAAGGTCTTGAGGTCATAGGTGAAGCCCGTCTTCGATTGCCAGGTGATCTGGATCAGGCGGTTCTTCCAGTCGGTCAGCCCCTCGGCGAAGTATTCGTTGGCGACCTTCAGGTGCTGCACGACCTCCCCGGTTTCGAGCGAGACCTTGCGCAGGCTTGAGCGCCCGTTGAGACCGGTGCTCTCGTAGAGAAAGCCGTCCCGATAGATCAGGCCCTGGGTGAATGCGCCGCGGTCGTGCGGCCAGGCCTTGACCACCTCGAAATCGAGCACGGCCGGGGGACGCGCCGCCTCGCTCATGAGTGGCTCGTCGGCAGCAACCCCCGCCAATGGAGACAGCGCCATCAGCACGGCCGGAATCCGCAGATGGCGATGCGAGACCACGGTTGCGGACTTGGAACGACGATCAGTTGAGGGCATTGCTGGCTTCCAGAGGCTCGCGACGGCGCGGGTTGCAGGATGCGCTCCCCGGCCGCTGCCGATGAATGATCGGCAGCGGTGGGCAGTCGCATCAACTCACTTGCTCTTCTTCTTCTCGGTCTTGGCGGCGCGCTTTTCCTTCAGGGTCTTTTCGGGTTTCTTCTTTTCCGATTTCTTTGAATCCATACCTTTGGACATGATGCCCTCGCTGGTTTCCTGTACGGGTTGTCGTGAAGCGCGCCAGCGCCGGCTGACGCGCCATGCCTTTCTAGCGCGGAATGCGCTGAATGACCAGAGGTCGCGCCCGACTGATGCGGGCTTGGCGTAAAATTGCCTGATGATCCTGAACATCGCCGCCTACAAGTTCGTCACGGTCGACACGCCTGAATCCCTGGCCGCGCACCTGCAAGGGCTCGCCGAAGCGCATGCCTTGCTCGGCACGGTGCTTGTCGCAAGCGAGGGTTTGAACCTTTTTCTCGCCGGTCCGGATCCGGGCATCGAGGCATTCGTCGACGGTTTGCGCGCCGATCGGCGGTTTGCCGATATCGTCATCAAGCGCAGTCGCAGCGCGGCACAGCCCTTCGCGAAGCTCAAGATCAAGGTGAAAGCCGAGATCATCCGCTTCCGCCAGCCCGGAACCGCACCGCTGGCGGGCAGGGCGCGCGCGCTGGCGCCGACCGAACTTGCGCGCTGGATTGCACAAGGCTCGGATGACCAGGGCCGTCGCCTGGTGTTGCTCGATACGCGCAATCGGCAGGAAGTCGTTCACGGCAGTTTTGCCGGCGCCATGAGTCTGCCGATCGACCGCTTCACCGAGTTGCCACGGGCGGTTTCGGAGCGTCGCGAGGCGCTCGACGGAGCGGCTGTGGTCAGTTTCTGCACGGGCGGCATCCGTTGCGAGAAGGCCGCCTTGTGGATGGAAGCCGAGGGCATCGCCAACGTGTACCAGCTCGACGGGGGCATCCTCGCCTACTTCGAGCAGGTCGGCGGCTATGGTTACGACGGTGGTTGCTTCGTGTTCGACGAGCGCGTCGCGCTGGACAGCGAATTGAAGCCCCTGGCAAGCGCGCAGGCAGCCGAAACCATCGACTGATCGCATCGGCGCGGCATTGCGATCACTCGTTCATGGCTTAGCCGGCCTCGACAGCGCCACGATGATTTCGCGCGCGACGCGGACCCGTTCGCTGGCACCTTCCAACTGCAGCTTGATCCGCAATTTGTCCTGGCCGTCGAGGGCATACACCTTGGGCAGGGTCTGGACCATGCGGATCACGGTCATCGGGTCGATGTCGGGCTTCGGCGTGAAGATCACGCGCCCGCCGTTCGCTCCGAGTTCGAGTTTGCGGATGCCGAGTGGCGTCGCCAGCAGCTTCAGCTCGGTAACGGCGAACAGGTTTTTCACTGCATCCGGGAGCAGGCCGAAGCGGTCGACCATCTCGACCTGCAGATCGCGCAGCGCCTCGTCGTCGGCGGCGCTGGAGATGCGCTTGTACAGCGTGAGGCGTGAATTGACGTCGGCCAGGTAGTCGTCCGGGATCAGCGCGGCCAGGTGCAGCTCGATCTCGGCCTCGTGTTCGCTGGTCAAGTCGAAATCCGGCACTTTGCCTGACTTGAGCGCGCGCACGGCGCGATCGAGCATGTCGCGGTACATCGAGAAGCCAACCTCCTCGATCTGCCCCGACTGCTCCTCGCCGAGCAGTTCGCCGGCGCCGCGGATTTCGAGATCGTGGGTGGCCAGGGTGAAGCCCGCGCCGAGTTCTTCCAGCGAGGCGAGTGCCTCGAGTCGCTTTTCCGCATCGGCGCTGATCGAACGCGTGTCAGGAACGATCAGGAAGGCATAGGCGCGATGGTGCGAGCGTCCGACGCGGCCACGCAGCTGGTGCAGCTGGGCCAGGCCGAACTTGTCGGCGCGATTGATCACGATCGTGTTCGCACTCGGCACATCGATGCCGGATTCGATGATCGTCGTGCAGACCATGACATTGAAGCGCTGGCGGTAGAAATCGAGCATGACCTGCTCAAGCTCGCGCTCGGGCATCTGGCCATGGGCGATGCGGATGCGCGCATCGGGAACCAGGGCTTCCAGCTCGCGCGCCGCCTTCTCGATCGTGTCGACCTCATTGTGCAGGAAATACACCTGGCCGCCGCGTTGCAGCTCGCGCTGGAAGGCTTCGCGAACCAGGGCGGGATCCCAGGCTCCGATGAAGGTCTTGACGGCAAGACGATGGGCCGGTGGGGTGGCGATGATCGAAAGATCGCGCAACCCGGCCATGGCCATGTTCAGCGTGCGCGGAATCGGCGTCGCGGTCAGGGTCAGCAGGTCGACTTCGGCGCGAAGCTTCTTCAGTTGCTCCTTCTGGCGCACGCCGAAGCGCTGCTCTTCATCGACGATGAGCAGCCCGAGGTCCCTGAACTTCACATCGGACTGCAGCAGCTTGTGCGTGCCGATCATGATGTCGATCTGGCCTTCGGCAAGTTTCGCCAGCGCGTCGCTGGTTTCCTTCTTCGACTTGAAGCGCGACAGCACCTCGACCCGGATCGGCCAGTCGGCGAGACGGTCGCGGAAATTCTGGAAATGCTGCTGGGCGAGCAGGGTGGTCGGGGCCAGGATGCCGACCTGCTTGCCGGCGACGGCAGTCACGAATGCCGCACGCAATGCAACCTCGGTCTTGCCGAAGCCGACATCGCCGCAGACCACGCGATCCATCGGCCGCGCACGCGCGAGATCGGCAATGACGGCTTCGATCGCCTGCAGCTGGTCCGGCGTCTCCTCGAACGGAAACGCGGCGGCGAACTGGTCGTAGAGAAGGCGATCGATCGCGAGTGCGGTGCCGGGCCGGGCTTCGCGCTGGGCGTAGATGGCGAGCAGTTCGGCGGCAACGTCGCGCACCTTTTCCGCCGCGCGCCGCTTCGCGCGATCCCAGGCCTCGCCGCCGAGCGAGTGCAGGGGTGCGAGTTCCGGTGCGGTGCCCGAGTAGCGACTGACCAGATGCAACTGCGCCACCGGCACATAGAGCTTGTCGCCCTTGGCGTACTCGATCGCGAGGAACTCGCCGTCCGCGCCGCCGACATCGAGCTTGAGCAGGCCTTGATAGCGACCGACGCCGTGATCGACGTGGACAATCGGGGAACCCATCGCGAGTTCGGTCAGGTCGCGGATCACTGCTTCGGGATCGCGCGCGGCGCGCTTGCGCCGTCGACTCTGCTGGGCGCGCTCGCCGAGCAGTTCGCGTTCGGTCAACACGCTCAGCGCGGGCTTGGCCAGGGCGAATCCCTGCTCGAGCGCGGCAACCGTGATGGCGAAGCGCGCCGGCACGGCTGGATCGACGAATTCCTTCCATGAACCGACCGTCGTCACCGGCAAGCCGGCGGCCATGACCTGTTCGATCAACGCTTCGCGGCGGCCGGCGGATTCGGTGGCGATCAGGATGCGACCCGGATAGCTCGCCACGAAGCGCTGCAACTCCGCAGCCGGCGCCTCGTCCTTGCGGTTGATCGGCAGGGATGGCACCGGTTGCGTGCCGAGGTCTGCCGAGCGCTCGTCGCTTCCGGCCGCAACGAGATCGACGCGCAGATTCCCGTTCAGGCGTTCACGCAGGTCCTGGGCCGACAGGAACAGTTCGACGACCGGAAGGATGGGCCGTTCGATGTCATGCGCGCGTTGCTCGTAGCGTTCGCGGGTCTGTGCGGAAAACAGCTCGGCGGCATCGAGTGCGCCCTCGCAAATCACGAACAAGGCATTCTCGGCGAGGTAGTCGAACAGGGTTTCGGTAGGCCCGAACGGACCGCCATCGAAGAACAACGGCAGGTAGTACTCGATGCCGGCGGGAGCCGTGCCTTCCTTGATGTCCTGGTACAGCGGGCAACGACGCGGGTCGATCGGAAAGCGCTCGCGCAGGGTATTGCGGAAGCCGCGCGCGGTCTCCTCGGTCAAAGGGAATTCGCGTGCCGGCAACAGGCGCACGCGGTCCACCTTGCTTGCCGAGCGTTGCGACTCGGGATCGAACGTGCGGATCGAGTCGATCTCCTGGTCGAACAGCTCGATGCGATACGGCTCGATGCTGCCCATCGGGAAAATGTCGACGATCGCGCCGCGCACCGCGAAGTCGCCGGGTTCGACCACCTGCGGCACGTGACGATAGCCCGCCTCGGAAAGACGACGCTGCTCGGCCGCGAGATCGAAGTGCTGACCGCCTTCGAGGACGAGGCTCGATCCGCCGATGTAACTGCGCGGCGCCAGACGTTGCATGAGGGTCGCGATCGGCACGACGAGCACGCCGCGCCTGAGTCCGGGCAGGCGATACAGCGTGGCAACGCGCTGCGAAACGATGTCCGGATGTGGCGCGAACAGGTCGTAGGGCAGGGTCTCCCAGTCGGGAAACTGCAGGACTTCGAGCCCGGCACCCGCGAACACCCCGATTTCGGCTTCAAGTGCGTGCGCACTGTGGGTATCGCGGGTCACGACGACAACCAGGCCAGGGTGGCGCAGGCCCGCTTCGGCGAGCGCTAGCGCCAGCGCGGAGCCGTGTGGCGTGGTCCATTGGCGACGCTGCTTCGGCGAGGTCGGCAGCGGAGATGGGATCAGCGGAGGATGGGTCATCGAATCGGCAAACAGCGGCAGCGCGGTGCGCGAATGCGATCCGCGCGGGGGGCGCAGTCTAGCGTTTCACGATGTCGAGGTGTGTCGCAACCGGCTGCAGATCGAGCTGGAAGCGCACCAGGGTGGCATCATCGCTTTGCCTGCGATGGCTGAATCCGAGGCGCGTGGTCAGTGCCAGCATCGCGTTGTTCCCGGCCTGGGTATCGCCCCAGATCTCGCGCATGGCATGCGCCCTGCTTGCAGCGATCAGGCGTTCGATGAGGATGCGACCAAGGCCCCGGCCGGTGTAGTCCGGATCGATCGCGATCGCCAGTTCGGCGGACTCGGTGATCAGGTCGAAATGCACGCGCGCCTCACCACGGATCTCGGCGCCGTTCGGGTCGGTGGCAACCAGGGCCACCGCATGATCGGGATCGATCCGGCACATCGAACGCGCGACCGGTTCGGGCAGTTCGCTGAGGGCATGGAAAACGCGCGCGCGCACCTGTTCTGGTGTCATGCGCTTGAATGCGCGCATCAACGCGTCGACATCACCGGGGGCGATCGGCCTGAGCAGCAGCAGCGTTCCGTCGTCAAGGAAGATCGGCTCGTGCACCGTGGATGCCGAACGCGCGGTAGTGGAAGCGACCCTGGAACGACGGGGAGGGCGGCTGGATGGAAGCAGGAGAGGCGAATTCATTGGCGCATGGTGACGGGCGGAATTGGAGCAGACCATCCAATCCGCTCGTGATGTTGCGACCGGTTCAGCCGGGCCGGATCACGCGCCGCCGACATCGAGGTGCGCGGAGTAGGCCTCGAGGCGCTCGATGACATCGCCGACCTCGATCAGGTCCATGACGTCGCGGTATTCGAGCTTGGTGCCCCAGGCCAGCCTCGCCGCAGGCTTGCGGCGGAATTTTCGTGCCGCGGCGTCATAGCGGTCGACGCACCACTGGCGATCCGTGTACGGGCCGGAACGATGCGGATTGCTGGCCGCATGCAGGCCCAGGACGGCTGTGCCGACCGCGTTGGCCATGTGCATCGGCCCCGAATCCGGTGCGAGCACGAGGTCGGCGCGACGCAACAGCGCGAGCAACTGCTTGAGCGTGTCCTTGCCGGTCAGATCGATGCAGTGCGTTTGCATGTGGGAGCGGATTTCATCGGCGAATTCGCGCTCGAAATCACTGGGCCCGCCGCACAGCACGACGCGCCAATCGAGCTCGTGGGTGGCATGGTCGGCGACCGCTGCATAGCGTTCGGGTCGCCAGTTGCGCAGACGATGACTCGATGTCGGGCTGATCAGGAGGATGCGCTTGTCGTTCGGCACGTGGCGCTCGGCGAATTCCTGTGCCTCGAGCGGAATCGGGATGTCCCAGCGAACCTCGTCCTGGGCCAGTCCAAGGGGTTCGAGGAAACTGGCCATCGCATCAAGGACGTGTTCGCCACTGCGTGCGGGAATGCGGCAATTGATGAAAAGGCCGTGCAGGTCCTTCGAACGTGCGCGATCGTAGCCGATCCGCAACGGCGACTTGACCAGCACGCTGAGCAGGTTCGAACGCAGTGCCACCTGCATGTGCAGCAACGCGGAAAAGCGCCTACCGGCCAGTTTTTCGCGAACCGCGCGGAAGCCCTCGCGCTTGGCCGACTTGTCGAACACGATGAATTCGACGCCCGGCAGATCGCCGACGACGCGATGCTCGAGCTTGCCGATCAGCCAGGTCAGGCGGGTTTGCGGCAGGGCGGCCTGCAAGGTATGCACCAGCGGCACGACATGGGTCACGTCACCGATTGCCGAGGTGCGCAGGATGCACAACGACTCCAATTCGGCAGCAGGTTCGGCGGCAGGTTGTTTCCGCATGCGGAAGCGAACTCCTGAACGATCGGGACCTCGCATTGTCTCAGGCCGGCGACCACGGTGCGATCATGCATTCGAACACTTGCGCCTGCGGGCCTTCATCGGGCATGTGACAGGTAACGGTCCGCGCTGCATCCGTACGGGTTCATGGCTTGCCGGTTTGTCCGCTAGACTTCCCGATTCACGACGTCGACAGATTTCCGGAGTGATGATCAAGGCGCAGATCCAATCGACCGCAGACGGCGCCATCCTGTTCGATGCCGCGCAAATGGACAAAGCCGATGCGCAATGGTTCGATCGGACGGCGACCGTCGGCGAGGGCGAGCGCGCTGGTCGGGGCACGGTCATTTTCTTCGACGCGCCGTTTGGCGCCTGCGTGTTGCGCCACTACCATCGCGGCGGCCTTGTTGCACGCGTCAACACCGATCGCTACCTGTGGACCGGTCGCAGCCGCAGTCGGGCATTCCGCGAATTCCGCCTGCTAGCCGAACTGCACGATGCCGGCTTGCCGGTGCCGCTGCCGGTAATGGCGCGCTACGTGCGTTCGGGCATGAGTTACCAGGCGGATCTGATCACTGCGCAGATCCCGGCGGCGCTGACTCTCGCCGAGCGACTGGCTGCCCGCGATCTGGATGCCGCGCTGGCGACGTGGGTCGGTCGGACCCTGGCCGGCTTTCACGCCAAGGGCATCTGGCATGCCGACCTCAATGCGAGCAACCTGCTGGTCGATGGCGGCGGAAAGGTATGGCTGATCGATTTCGATCGTTGCCGCAAGCGCAAACCCGCGATGCCCTGGCAACAGGCCAACCTGCAGCGTTTGCTGCGTTCGTTTCGCAAGTTGCATGCGGGCAAGCTGATCGGCGATTTTGACGCGGTGTTCTGGCATCCGTTGCTTGCTGCCTACCACCGCAGCCTTGCCGATCGATATGCGCGCGGAGAGCGCACTTGAACCTCGCCCTCCGCTTCCTCGGGGTCGGCAATGCGCATGCGGTCGAGCTTGGCTCGGCTTGCGCGGTTGTCGAGCGCGAGGATGAGCCCCTGCTGATGATCGATTGCGGGCCCGATGCGCTGACCGCCTACGTGGATCGCTATCGGTCCGCGCCGACGGCGATCTACCTGACCCACGCCCACATGGATCATGTCGGCGGACTCGAACGCCTGTTCTTTTCGACGTACTTCGATGCCGAACGGCGCGGTCGCCTGCGCATCTACGCGCATGCGGCACTCATTCCGGTCCTGCAGTCACGTGTCGCCGACTATCCCGAAGTCCTTGCCGAAGGCGGCGCGAACTTCTGGGATGCCTTCCAGTTGGTCGCGTTGTCTCGGGGCTTCTGGCACGACGGGCTCTGGTTCGATGTGTTTCCGACCCGACATCACGCGCCGATGACCTCGTTCGGCCTCGCGTTGCGCGCGAGCCTGGTCTGGACCGGCGATACGCGCCCGATACCGGAAGCGCTGTCGAGCATGGCCGGCGCGAACGAACTGGTCGCGCATGACTGCGTGATGCAAGGCAATCCCTCGCACACCGGCATCGACGATATCGAACGCGAGTATCCGCTCGCGTTGCGTGAGCGCCTCGTGCTGTATCACTACGGGTCGCTGGCGGAAGCCGCGATGCTGCGTAAGCGGGGTTTTCGCGTTGCCGACCGCGGCGAGGCGATAGCACTGGCGCCGCCGCACGCATCGGTTGTAATGGCGACGCGGGCGGGCAACTGATGGGCACGGCCATTCCACTGCGCATCGACACCGCGCCGTTGCTCGATCGACGCAGGCGTGCGCTGACCGATCTGCGCATCTCGGTGATCGATCGCTGCAATTTCCGCTGTCCCTACTGCATGCCCGAGGACAGCTATCCGCGCGATCACCGGTTCCTGAGCAAGGCGCAACGCCTGCGCTTCGAGGAGATCGAGCGACTGGCGCGACTGTTCGCCGGGCTTGGCGTGCGCAAGTTGCGCCTCACCGGGGGCGAACCGTTGCTGCGCCGCGAGCTTCCCGAGCTCGTGCGCCAGCTTGCGGCGATCGAGGGCGTTGACGATATCGCGATGACGACGAATGGCAGTCTCTTGCCGAATTCGGCGCAGGCGCTGCGCGATGCCGGATTGCGACGAATCACCCTCAGCATCGACACACTCGATGCCATCGCGTACCGCCGCCTGTCCGGAGATCGGGGCGAGGTCGGCGAGGTTTTCGCCGCGATCGACGCCGCGACCCGCGCCGGATTTTCCTCGCTCAAGCTCAACAGCGTGATCATGCGTGGCGTCAACGATGCGCATGTCCTCGACATGGTCGATCATTTCCGCGGCAGCGGCCACGTACTGCGTTTCATCGAATACATGGATGTCGGAACCTGCAACGAATGGCGGCAGGATCTGGTCGTGACCAGTGCCGAACTTCGCGAGCGCATCGCAGCGCGATGGCCGCTGCGTGCGTTGCCCGCGAACTACGGCGGCGAAGTCGCGCAGCGCTGGGCATTCGCGGATGATGGCGGCGAGATCGGCTTCATCAGTTCGGTCAGCGAACCGTTCTGCGGAGACTGCTCGCGCGCAAGACTGTCGGCAGATGGACGGCTGTACACCTGCCTGTTTTCCAATGACGGACACGATCTGCTGGGTCCGCTGCGTGCGGGTGCCAGCGATGCCGAACTGTCTGCCCTGATCGCCGCCGTGTGGTCGTCGCGCGATGATCGTTACAGCGAGATCCGCGGCTCGACCGATACCTCGCAACGCAGGCACGTCGAGATGTACGAGATCGGCGGCTGAATTGCCCTCCATTGCTCAAGGCGGAAGCGAACTTCGATGACGAGAAAGCTGACCCATGTCGACGATCAAGGTCGACCAGCGATGGTCGACATAGGCACGAAACAGGCAACGCGACGCGTTGCGGTCGCCTCGGCGACGGTGCGCTTCCCGTCGGATGTTGCCGCGACACTGCAGGCGGATGGCCTGCGCTCGGCCAAAGGACCGGTACTCGACACCGCGATCATCGCCGGCACGCTCGCAGTCAAGCGCACGCATGAGCTGATCCCGTTCTGCCATCCGCTGCCGATCGAGAACTGCCGCTTCGAGATGGCGTTTGCGTCCGCAACCGAACTGGTGATCCGCTGTGAAGTGGCCATCACGCACAAGACCGGTGTCGAGATGGAGGCGTTGACCGGAGCGAGTGTCGCTGCGCTGACCGTCTATGACATGTGCAAGGCGCTCAGTCATGAGATCGTGATCGCCGACGTGCGCCTGCTCGACAAGAGCGGCGGCAAGCGCAAGGTCACGGCGGGCAGGGCGGAGCGATGAGGGTTCGACTGCTGTACTTCGCGAGTCTTGCCGATCGTGCCGGGTGCCCGGAGGAGTCTGTCGACACGCAGGCTGCCGATCCCGCAGCGCTTTACGACGCCGTTCGTCTGCGCCACAACTTCAGCCTGGGTCGCGAGCACCTGCGCGTCGCGGTGAACGGCCAGATCGTTGAATGGGATCACGCGTTGAACGACGGCGATGAAATCGTCTTCCTGCCACCGGTATCGGGCGGATGAGTCGCTTCAGGATGTCCGAAAGCGTGATCGATCCGGTCGTAGAAAAGGATCGCCTGGGCGACGCGGGCGCGGGTGCCTGCGTGATCTTCGAAGGCTGGGTGCGCAATCACAACGAGGGTCGCTCGGTGCATAGCCTCGACTATCAGGCCTATGCGCCACTCGCCCTGAGTGAAGGCGAAACCATCCTCGACGAGGCCATCGACCGATTCAAGCTGCGCGCCGCCAGCGCCGTGCATCGCGCCGGCAGCCTCGCGATCGGCGACATGGCCGTCTGGGTCGGCGTCAGCGCCGATCACCGCGATGCCGCCTACAACGCCAGCCGCTGGATCATCGACGAGATCAAGCGACGCGTGCCGATCTGGAAGAACGAACACTACGCCGATGGCGAGTCGGGCTGGCTGCATCCGGACAATTCGCCGGTCGAGCCCAATGCGTGATTGACGCCCTGCTCAACGATGCTGGCGCTTGCCTTGCGCCAGCGTCGTTGAGCGATGAAGCGCAAGGCTCATTTGCGGCGCGCCACCCTGATCGTCAGGGTGAAATCCAGCCGGGGCGGTCGTGGCGGGTTCGGAACGATCCAGCCGTTGAGACCGGGCTGGATTGACATCTCGCGTATGTCATTGAAATTGAAGGTGTATACGTCGCCAGGGTCTCCGCCGCCCCCTCCGCCTGGTCCTCCTGGTCCTCCTCCCCCTCCACTCGAACCCGACTTCCGGTCGCTGGCGGCCCTGCTCGCTGCCATGGGTTTGCTCGATGCCGGTTTCTTGATCGTCGCTGCCTTTTTCCCGGTTGCCATGCCGTTCTCCCGATTGAACCCACTGGGTGGTGGGTGGTTCAGTGCCGTCATTCGGACAGCGGAGCTGTCGTGCTGGGCTCGAGCAGGCCGAGACGGCGGAAGTCGGCATTGCTCGTGATCGCGATATCCGGGATACCTTCCTTGCGGGCACGCGCCAATCGTTTGCGTGCGCCTGCAAGATCGCCAAGCGTGGCCAGCGTCTCGGCGTTCAACAAGGCAACTTCGCCCGCCTGGGTGCCGAGGGTTTCGGCCCGCAGCAGCAGATCGCGTGCCTGCCCTGCTTCGCCGAGTTCGGCGCGATAGTGACCAAGGGCAGCGGTGGCCCGCGCATCCTGCGATTGTTCATGAACGTAGCGTTGGGCGAGATCGGCGGCCTGGGCGAACGCAGCGTGCACCTCGGCCGCAGGAGCCGAACCGGCTTTCAAGGCCATGCCGAGGTTGCCCCAGGTCATGAAGTCCACCGGATTGAGTTCGACTGCGCGGCGTTGCAGTGCGGCCGCGGCGACGTAGTCTCCGGCTTGATAACGGATCAATCCAAGATTGCTCAGAGCGGCATAGCTCGGTTCGATCGCGATCGAGTGTTCCAGGGCTTGCGCTGCTTGAACGGTGTCGCCGTCCACCCCGAGCAGGCTGCCCAGGGTCAGCCACAGATCGGCATTCCTTGGTCCCAGTTGCACCGCCTTGCGGAAAGACGCGATCGCGCGCTTCACATCGCCATCCAGGAACTGCTGATAGCCCGTTTCGGAATACACGAATGGGTCGTCCGGACTCGCTGCCTGGGCCTTGGCGAAATGCTGTTGCGCCAATTTCGGATTCTTCTGCGCGGCGTATACCTTGGCCATGCCGATATTTGCCTCGCTGATCATGCCGGGCGTGTATTCGATGCGCGCGTACTCTTGCAGTGCCTTGTCCGGTTGGCCTTGCACGCGGTACAGATCGCCGAGGGCCAGGCTCACTTCGGCCAGCGACGAATCCATGTTCAAGGCGCGCTGGCAGGCGATGCGCGCATTCTCGAATGCATCGACGTTGTGCAGGTTTTCAAACTTGCGGATTTCCGCCTTGCAGATGCCCGCCTGGGCGCGTGCGAATCCGGCATCCTTCTGCAGGGCATGGTTGAATCGATCGATGGCCTTGTTGTCCGGCTCGGCAGCATTCGCCTGGCGCAGCAGCTGCATGCCTTGCAGAAAAGCGTCATAGGCCTCGACATCGCGCGTCGGCGTCAGTCGTTTGCGCAGCGCCTCGCTTTCGCCGGGAATCGAGCCGAGCAGCGCTGCGACCACCTCGTTGGCGATCCGGCTCTGGGTATCGAATACATCCGCCACTTCGCGATCATAGGCCTGGCTCCACAAGGTGAAGCCGGTGGAGGTGTCGGACAGTCGCGCATTGATGCGCAAGCGCGTGCCCTGGCGGCGGATGCTGGCTTCGAGAATGCTGGCAACGCCAAGTTGTGCGCCGAGCGCCCTGGCGTCAGCCGACGACTCGCGCACGCCGGGTGAAATCGATGCGGCAACCTTCAGTCCAACGACGCCGGCCAGTGCCGAGCGCATTTCCTCGGTCAGGCCTTCGACAAAATAATTGTCGTCCGCACTGCTGCTCAGGCTCGTGAACGGCAATACGGCGATCGACGCCGCGGGCGGGGACGGTCGTGGTTCGGCACGCCAGAACACAAGCATCACCAGCGTCAGCGCAACGATGGCGACGATGATGCTCAGCGGCGTCAGCCTGAAAACTCGTCGCAGGGATGCGGGTAACGAAGTGGGCGTGCCGGTCGAGGTCCTGTCAGTGGCGCGCCGGCCCGCCGTGGACGGGGTTTGCACGGGAGGTCCGGCGGTGGTCGGCGCAGGTGCGCTGGTCGCCGTTGCCGCGTCGGCCTGGTCCGCATCCGTATCCGGCGAGATGCGCTGTACCTCGGCAATGAAGCGATACCCGAGACTGTGCAAGGTCTGGATGAAGCGCGGGTTTTCGGCGTCGTCACCGAGCGCCTTGCGCAGGTGGCCGATGACCCGGTTCAACACGCCGGGAGTGACGTGCCGGTGGCCCCACACGCGATCGAGCAGGTCGTCACGCGCGAGGGCCTTGCCGGATTCTTCGAGCAGGGCCAGGAGCACTGCAAATGCCTTGGGCTCGAGGCCGAGGTCAATGCCTTGCCGGGTCACCCGATGTGCCAGCGGGTCGACCTCGATGTCGCCAAAACGGTAGATCCAGGACCCGCCGCTCATCACCGACGCCCCTTGCCGGAAGTCGCCGCCGCAAGATACGCCAGAGCGAATGGAAAAATCACCAAAAACCCGTATCCGACCGGGTTCCATCATCGCCCTGACCGGCTTTCCTCAAGCTTGGCCCCGCGGGTTTGCGCAATCTGGCAGGGCGCGGAATCGCCGCGCTCAATCCATCCAAGGAGTCCGCCATGAACCTCAATATCGCCACCTTGCCGTTGCCCTCGCTTCGCGAAGTCCGTCCAGGCCACGGTCGCCGCAGTCGGATCGGCAACATCGACCTCAATCACCTCGCGCTGCGCCAATTCCGGAACGTGGCCGAGTTCCTGCAACCGTCCAGCCCGGTACCTGACCGCGATGCGATCGTCAGCAGCGCAAGGCAACTGGACCGCCAATACTCCGGCATGCATCGCGCGCCGTGCATCCAGATGCGCCTGCGTTGCCTCACTGCGCTGCGTGCGATGTCGAAAGAACCCGAATGGCCGCTGCAGGCGAATCTGCGCCAGCCCATCGAGCGGATCGTTGACTACGCCGCCAAGGCGCAACATCTGATTCCGCAGCGGTTGCCGGTGATTGGCGGCCTTGATGATGCCATCCTCGTGGATCTGGCCTGGCCGGCCTTGCGCTTCGAACTCGATGACTATCTGAGTTTTCGCCGCTTGCGCGCCGTCGAGGCACAACTGTGCGGCCTGCATCCGCGCGAACTGCGCTTCGGTCGCGCGCAATGGCTGGAATCGCTGGCTGCCGAAGCTGCGATGTTGCACCGGGTGCGCCGTCGGGCCCGCAGCCCATACGAAACCGCGCCGTCGGCCGCGATGTTCCGTGTTCATGGATGAGATGACCGGGCTGGCCTGCAGCGACATTCCGGCGCCCGAGTCACTTGCTGCCGTTGCTTCCTTCCGGACCTGGTGGGCGAAATGCCGCGCTGATGCGTTGTCGTCGGACAACGCATGCGGCGTTGCGCGACCGGCCACGGATGGCCGGGCCGGAAGCAGCTCCAGGGAAGGCTGCTGGCGAGGAAGCGCTGTGCAACTCAAACAAATGGGAGTGGCAGCTCCGCCAGCGACACTCCGGCACCCGAGTCACTTGCTGCCGTTGCTTCCTTCCGGACCTGGCGGAGTTCACAAGCTATCGTCGCGAAGGCACCAACGGAGCCACCATAAAACGCTTTGGGCAAACTGGCGGAGAGAGCGGGATTCGAACCCGCGAAGCGGGGTTAAGCCGCTTACACACTTTCCAGGCGTGCTCCTTCAACCACTCGGACACCTCTCCGCAACCGATGAGCTTCACCTTCCATGGCGCGGAACTCGACGGGCGGCGGAGGATACTAGGCATGCCCTGATCAGACAAGCGCAAACGCCGGGATTTGGTCAGCCCGTCGATAACTTGGCACAATCACCGGATCGGTTTACGGAAGTCACGATGTCGTATCAGGTCCTCGCGCGCAAATGGCGTCCCCGGCAGTTTTCCGAGCTCGTCGGTCAGGAACACGTGGTCCGTGCACTGTCACATGCCCTTGACGGCGGTCGCATCCACCACGCGTTCCTGTTCACCGGCACGCGCGGCGTCGGCAAGACGACGATCGCCCGCATCTTCGCCAAATCGCTGAACTGCGAGAAAGGTCCGACATCCCGTCCTTGCGGGGTCTGCAGTATCTGCACCGAGATCGACAGCGGCCGTTTTGTCGACCTGCTTGAAATCGATGCGGCGAGCAACACCGGCATCGACAATGTGCGTGACCTGATCGACAACGCCCAGTACACGCCGGCGCGCGGTCGACACAAGGTCTACCTGATCGACGAAGTTCACATGCTTTCGAAGGCCGCGTTCAACGCGTTGCTGAAGACCCTCGAAGAGCCGCCTGCGCATGTGAAATTCCTGCTGGCGACGACCGATCCGCAGAAATTGCCGATCACGGTGCTGTCGCGTTGCATCAAGTTCAACCTCAAGCGGCTGACCGGCGAGCAGATCGTCGGGCAGATGCGGCACATCCTCGCTGCCGAGGCGATTCCGTTCGACGACGAGGCAATCGAGGTGCTGTCGCGGGCCGCCGACGGCTCATTGCGCGATGGATTGTCCCTGCTTGACCAGGCGATCGCCCATGGTGGCGGCAGCCTGGTCGCGGCGGATGTGCATTCGATGCTTGGCACGGTGGAGCGGGCCAGGGTGCGCATCCTGCTCGAAGCGTTGGTGGCGAATGATTCGTCGCGCTTGTTCGACGAAATCGAGCGCATCGCCGAATTCGCGCCCGATTTCGCCCAGGTCCTTGATGAACTTGCGGGCCTGTTGCATCGAATCCAGCTCCGCCAGTTGCTGGCCAACACGGCGGACCAGGACGATGCGGGGCTCGCCGGGCTGGCTGCGCGGATCGATCCGCGCGAAGTACAACTCTACTACCAGATTGCGATCACGGCGCGGCGCGACCTGCCGCTGGCGCCAACTCCGCGGGTCGGCTTCGAGATGGCCTTGCTGCGCATGCTTGCATTTGCCCCGGGCAGCGGTGGATCGGTGCCGACTGGCAGGACGAATGCGTCGCCCCCGGTGGCCGCGGCTCCCGCACGTTCGGCCATGCCGACGCCGCCCGCTGCCACGCCGCCGCCTCGAGCGGTTCCGCCGGCGGCCATGAGTGCGCGGGACGACAGGATTGCCGAACCGTCCGCGCCGATCGGGCCGCTCGTCGTGGACAGCTGGCAGGCGCTGCTCGATCGAGCGGAACTGGGCGGACCGGTCGGGCAGTTGGCGCTGCATTCGGTACTGCTCGGCACCGAAGGCAATTTGCTGCGGCTCGGCGTGAAGTCCGCGCACGAACATTTTGTCGCGCCAGCGCTGATCGAACAACTTGGCAAACGTCTTGGCGAGGTGCTTGATCGGCCGGTGCGGATCAAGATCGAGCGCGTTGCCAATGGCGCGGAGAGCCCGGCCGATGCGCGTGCACGTGCCAGCGCATCGCGACAACAGGATGCGCATGCCGGCTTGCAGGCCGATCCGGCCGTGCAATCCCTGATTGAAACGTTTGGCGCGCGCCTCATCTCGGATTCCGTGCGTCCCCTGGAGAATTGACATGAAAGGTCCCTTGGCCGGTTTGATGCAGAAAGCCCAGCGTATGCAGGAAGACATGCAGCGCGCGCAGGAGGAGCTTGCCCAGCAGGAAGTCACGGGGCAGGCGGGAGGTGGCCTGGTCAGCGTGATCATGAGCGGGCGACACGAAGTGCGTCGCGTGACGATTGATCGTAAGCTGTTCGCGGATGACGCGGAAATGGCTGAAGACCTGGTCGCCGCTGCGTTCAACGATGCGGTCAACCGCGTCGCGGCGATGAGCCAGGAGCGCATGGGTGGGTTGGCTGCAGGCCTGAATCTCCCGCCCGGATTCAAGATGCCGTTTTGAGTACTGGCTCGCCCCTGCTTGCCGACCTGATCGAGGCCTTGCGCTGCCTTCCAGGCGTCGGCGCGAAGACTGCCCAGCGCATGGCCTTCCATGTGCTCGAACGCGATCGTCCCGGTGCGCGACGCCTGGCCGAGCGTCTGACCATGGCGATCGAGAAAGTCGGCAATTGCCGGCGCTGTCGCGGATTCAGCGAGCAGGACATCTGTGCGTTCTGCGCCAGTGCCTCACGCGACAGGCACCTGCTGTGCGTCGTCGAAACGCCGGTCGATCAACTCGCGATCGAAACAGCAACCGGTTACCGCGGCCACTACTTCGTCCTGCTCGGCCGTCTCTCGCCGATGGATGGACTCGGCCCGAAGGAACTCGGTCTCGATCTGCTCGCCGCGCGACTCGCCGAAGGCGAGATCGAGGAAATGATCGTCGCTACCAATCCGACCGTCGAGGGCGAGGCCACCGCGCACATGCTTTCGCAATTGGCCAGGGCTGCCGATGTGAAGGCCAGTCGGCTTGCCCACGGCGTACCGCTCGGCGGCGAGCTTGAGTTCATCGACCGTGGCACGCTCGCGCATGCCTTCGGTGGTCGTCAATCCTTGTAGGGGAGAAGCGCGTGGGTGACACCATTTTTTCGAAGATCATCCGCCGCGAGATTCCGGCCGACATCGTGCATGAGGATGAAGATGTCCTCGCATTCCGCGACATCAACGGCCAGGCGCCGACCCACATCCTGTTCATTCCGCGCAAGCCGATCGCGACCTTGAATGACCTCGATGCGGACGATGCCTTGCTGATCGGAAAACTCGTGCTTGCGGCCACCGCTTACGCCAAGGCCCAGGGATTCGCCGAAAGCGGTTATCGCTGCGTGATCAACTGCAACGAAGATGGCGGCCAGTCGGTCTATCACCTGCACCTGCACCTGCTGGCAGGGCGGCGCCTGAGCTGGCCGCCGGGCTGATCCGGTCAATGCTTGTCGCCGCCGCCCGATGACGGATTCGGCTTGATGATCACGACCGGCGGCGGTCCCCAGTAGCCACCGCCCCACCACGGGCCGAAGCCGGGGCCCCAGAACGGATCATGCGGCCACGCATTGCGTTGTTCGATGACGAGCGGGCGCCGCGGCCAGAGAAAGACCGTGTCGGCCGCCACGCGCGGATAGGTGTAGTCGAACTGGCCGACTCGACCGGTCTGGGTGCCGCTGACACTGCCGACAACGGTCAGTTCGCGACCCTTGGTGAAGACTTCGGGATCATAGAAGCCCGCGCGGCAGGCGATGAAACGGCCTTCGCTGGTATCGCGCCGGTTCGGCCGTGCGCTCGAATCGAGTTCGCGCGAAAGCACCTCGAAACAGGTTGAGGATTCGGCGGGCTCGACCTTGATGATCTCGCCGCCCCAGCGCACGCGCTCCCCGGAATGGCTGCCGTCGACACTCCCGGACGGCTTGAGCGGCGAGAATTCGCCCTTCAACGGTACGGGCGTGGTCGCACAGGCAGCCAGCGTCGCGATCAACGGGACCAGAAGCATCGATTTGTTCATTGGGCACCTTCCACGGAATTCTGTGTGACGCGCATCGACGATCGAATCGACGATCCGGTCGTTGAGGTCAATCCCTGACTCGGACCGCGCGCGGGAGATGGAATTCCCCGACTGCCTTTGCGAAAGCCGACACCGCCGCAGGATCGGGTTCAATGACCGCGTAGCGCAGGGTGACATAAGCATGGACCAGTTGTTCGAGCCGTTGCTGAACATCAGGCTCTTCGATCCGGTGTCTGGTGCGCGCCATGAAGTCGAAAGGCCCTTCCGCTGTGCGGGACACGAGACCGCGTCGACCCAGCCGGGCGCGTAGCCGGTTCCAGCTGGCATCGAGTGCGTCGACGCGTTGCGCAGTGCCGCTGTGCAGGACCCACGCGGTCGCAAGCAGGAGGATCACTGCGATCGCGCTGCCGAGGGCAAGCAGCAGGTCCTCCTGTTCCGCCTCGGAGATGCCGAACGGACTGAGCAGGCTCTTCTGCCGCAATGCGTTGAACTGGACGATGGACTGTGTCCAGAGGCGATTGATCAGGTCGAGACGGTTGCGCATCCCGAGCAGCCACGAGCCGGGACTCCAGTTCTGCGCTTCACTGTCAGCGGATGCGCGTCCTTCGACGCGCGCCGGATTGACCGCCGCGGTCGGATCGACACGGACCCAGCCGCGCCCGTGCAGCCAGACTTCGGCCCAGGCATGCGCATCGGATTGGCGGACCAGAAGATAATTGCCGAGTGCGTTCCACCATCCGCCCTGGTATCCCGTGACGACGCGGGCAGGAATTCCGGCAGCGCGCATCAACACGACGAAGGCCGAGCTGTAGTGTTCGCAGAAACCTGCCTTCGTATCGAACAGGAATTCGTCGACCGAATTGCGTCCGAGCAGCGGTGGCGACAAGGTGTAGGTGAAGCTCGCCTCGAACAGTGCCAGCGCGCTCTGCACGATCGCCGCGTCGGACTGTCCGGCGCCGCGCCACTGGCTCGCCAAGGCGTGGGTTTTTGGATCGAAGCCGTTCGGCAGATCCAGGGCACGCTTGCGGTCGCGCTCGGCAAGTTCGCCGGCGAGCTCGTACCGGATCACCGAGCGTGCCCGGTATTGGCGCAGATCGCCGATCCGTTCGCGTGCGAACAGCGCCCGGTCATTGCTCATGTGCAGGTTGGCAGGC
>ERZ795059.2339-NODE-2339-length-19761-cov-15.083325_pt1 | contig 19761 bp, 9 predicted proteins | sample MGYA00375143_ERZ795059 | MGnify/ENA primary metagenome ERZ795059 (study PRJEB30188, sample SAMN05720168) | activated sludge metagenome | isolation source: Anaerobic digester | place: USA | collected 2015-01-07 ... | reverse complement strand
GGTCTGGCCGCAGCTGGGTGGATCCCCGGCGCGCAACGCCGTCGTCCCCGATGAGCCCTGCTTTCCCCTGCGTCAGCTCTGGATGAAGCGGGCGACGGGCGGAATCAATCCCAGCCTCATCGGTTTCGGGGAGTGGCTCCTCTACGCAACCAAGGACGGCAAGATCGAGGGTTTCAATCTGCGCAGCGGAGCCAAACCCGACCGGATCCTGGGCCGCAACAACACCGCACTGACCTGCGTCTGGAGCGGCGACGGACTGGTGCTGGTCAAGCGGCTCAGGGCGGACAATCTGCTCTTCTACGATCTGGATCGGGGCCGGATGCGCTGGCAGAGAAGTATCGGCCCGGTCATGGGCGAGCCCCTGGTCGCCGGAGGGCGGCTCTATCTGGCCACCCTGCGCGGCCGGCTGCTCGCCATCGCCCTCGAGGACGGCGCCATCCTCGCCGAAGCCAGCCTTTCCCACGACTGCCTCGCAGCGCCGGCCATGAGTGACACGGTTCTGGCCGTCGGCGATGACCGTGGCCTCTTGCATGCCTTCAACAGCCGCCTGGAGAGCCTCTGGCAGTATGAGACCGGCGGCGCCCTGCGCGCCCCGGCCGTCGCCGGAGGCGGACTCTTTTATATCGGCTCAACCAGCGGCCGTTTCAGTGCCATCGATGCCGTCTCCGGGGCAGAGCGCTGGCGATTTGAAAGCCCGGGCAAGATCCTTTACGCCGCGGCCGTCTCCGACTCCCTGGTGCTCTTCGCCTCCACCAGCAATCTCGTCTACGGCCTCGACCGCACGGATGGCCGGCTGGTCTGGCAGTTCGACCTCGGGGCGGTGCCGGCCGCCGCTCCCCTCATCTGCGGCTCGACCCTCTTCATCGGCGCGGCGAACAAAAAGCTCTACGCCCTCAGCCTCGCCGACGGCCGGGAACTCTGGAGCTTCACCGCCAAAGGGCGGATCAGCACTTCGCCGGTTGTGTTTGGAGGTCGGCTCATTTTCGCCGCCGGCTATGATTATCTCTACTGCTTCGCCTTGCGCTGAGCAGGGCCCCGGTCAGATCAGCAGAGCGCGCAGCGCCCCGGCCTCTTCACTGAAGGCCTGCCTGAGGTTGTTGATGGGGAGGGGATAGCCGCTCAGCCACAGGGAGGTGACGAAATCGCTGTGGCTGCGGCCGCGGCGGTAGCCGGGTTCCCGCGAGGGATGGATGAGGTAGGTGGAGATGCGGAATAAATCGGGATTGACCAGCATCGACCCCTGGTAGAAATAGAGCCGGCGTGACTTGAACATCGAACAGCCGAGGATTTTTCTGCCCGAGAGCGCGATATCGCTGATGCCGGCCGGCTCCAGCCCCTCCAGGCCGAAACGGCGTGCCAGGAGATCGATGATGAAGAGATTGATCTGCTGAAAATAGAACCAGGGCGAATCGCTCTTGCCGCTCAAAAACGCGCAGCTCAGGCAGAACACCCCGGGCATGAGCACGACGGCGCCTCCCCCCCCGCGGCGGCGGATCACCACCACCCCGTCCCGGCGGCAGGCCGTGAGATCGGCCTCCTGCGCTGCAGTCTGGCCGTGGCCGATCACGACCGCGACGCCCGCCGGCTCCCAGCACTCGAAGAGAAAGGGCTCCGCCTCGCTCACCCTCTCATATAAAAGATCGTGTATCTCCACCGTCGCTCCTCTCCATCCGGCTGCTCACCGTTCCGCTGCATCGGGCTTCCGTTCCGAAACCTGGGCGATCCAGCACCACCCCTGACGCAAACTGCACGCCCGGGAGGATTTGGCTGGAAATTATCCATATTTTTCCTATATTAGGCAAGACAAACCTGCAATCACAACCCGGTGGCCGAGTTCATGAACGAAGAAATCAACCACAGAAAGTATGACCACATCCGCATCGTCCGCGATGACGACAGCACCGACCGTGGTAAAAGCTATTTTGATGCCTGGCCCCTCCAGCATCGGGCACTGCCCGAGATCGACCTCAAGGAGATCGACCCTTCGACACGTTTCCTTGGCAAGCCCCTCAGCTTTCCCCTGATGATCTCGCCGATGACCGGGGGCGATCACGACCTGGTGCGGGCGATCAACAAAAATCTGGCCAAGGCAGCGGAGGCGACGGGCGTGGCCATGGCGGTCGGCTCGCAGCGGGTGATGATCACTCATCCTGCTGCGCGGGAGAGCTTCGCCCTCCGCCCCTTCGCCCCCAAAACCGTACTGCTCGCCAATCTCGGCGCCGTCCAGTTCAATTACGGTTTCGGCCTGCGCGAGTGCCAGCAGGCCCTTGAGGTTCTGGGCGCCGATGGTCTCTATCTCCATCTCAATCCCTTGCAGGAGGCCATCCAGCCCGAGGGCGAGACTGATTTCAGGGGACTGGCCGACAAGATCGGCGCTATTGCCGCCGCACTGCCCAGGCCCCTTCTCCTCAAGGAGGTCGGTTCCGGCTTGTCCCTGCGTGATGCCGAGATGGCCGTGGCCCGGGGCATCCGCTATATCGATGTCGCCGGCAGCGGCGGCACCTCGTGGAGCCGGATCGAGCATTTCCGCCACCGTCCGGGCCGCAGCAGCGACGGCGGCCGGGCCGGGCTGCTCTTTCAGGACTGGGGCATCCCCACGCCCGATCTGCTCAGGCAGCTGTCGCCCCTCCGCGACCGCGTCACCCTCATCGCCTCCGGGGGCATCCGCTCGGGCATCGACATGGCCAAGGCGCTGATCCTCGGCGCCAGCCTCTGCGGCATCGCCAAGCCCTTCCTCGAGCCCGCCCTGCGCTCCGCCGATGAGGTGATCCAGCTCATTGAACAGCTGCGCAAGGAATTCGTCATCACCCTCTTCCTGCTCGGGATCAGGCGCCTGGATGAGCTGATCGGCAACGAAAGCCTGCTGGCATGAGGCGGCGCAAACTTTTCTTCCACCGGGGGCTCTGCCTTCTCCTGCTGACCGCTGCTCCGCTGCCCGCAGCGGAGTGGGGCGGGAATTATCCCGACCATATCTGGCAGGGGACGACAGCCGCTTTCAACAACCCGCGCTGGCTCTTCGCTGCCGGAGCGGTCGCCGGGCTGAGCGCCTGGGACCGCGATCTGCAGGCGGCTCATCCTCAGCTCATGCCCGCAGGGCTCGCCCGCTTCGGCAAGTATTACGGTTTCGGGACCAATTATCTGGCCGGGAGTCTCTTCATCCTCACCGACGGCCTGGGTGGTTGGCCGATGAGCCGCCGGGAGCGGCTTGACAGCTGGCAGAGCTTCAGCGAGGCCTATGCTGCCAACATGGCGGCAACCGGTTTCCTCAAGCTGGCCACGCACCGCCTGCGCCCGGACGGCAGCAGCCGCGACTCCTTCCCCTCCGGCCACGCCTCGGCGTCAGCCTGCGTTGCGGCCCATCTCCAGCGGCGCTACGGGGCCGCCGCCGGCCTGCCCGCCGCCGCCGCGGCCCTGATCACCGGGGCCTCACGGCTGCAGCACGAACGCCACTGGCTCTCGGATGTCCTGGCCGGTGCCCTGCTCGGCGGGCTCATCGGGGACGGCTTCGGGCAGCTGGAGCGCAGCTCCGGCCAAAACAAGCAGGCCCGAACGCGCTGGCAGGTCGATCTGCTGCTGATCTTTTAGGAGTGCATCTCCAATTAACCCCAACCGGAGTAAGAAATGATAAAAATGGCAGAGCTTTTGGCGCGCGGCCAGTCGATCTGGATCGACTATATCGAACGCGAATTCATCACCGGAGGCCGGCTGGCCGGCCTGATCGGTGCAGGGGTGCGCGGATTGACCTCAAATCCCGCCATCTTCCAGAAGGCGATCAGCGCGGGCAAAGCCTACGACGCCGAGATCGCCGCCCTGAGCGCCCGCGGCCTCACCGGTGAACCGCTCTACGAGGCCCTGGCCATTGCCGACATCCGCGCCGCCGCCGACGCCTTCCGCCCCCTCTACGAATCCAGCGCGGGCATGGACGGCTATGTCAGCCTCGAGGTGAGTCCTGCGCTCGCCCATGAGGCTGAAAAGACCATCCTCGAGGCCAAACGCCTGGCCGCAGCGGTGGAGCGCCCCAACCTGATGATCAAGATTCCCGCCACGCCGGCGGGCATCATCGCCATCCCCGAGGTGGTGGCCGCGGGAATTTCGGTCAACGCGACCCTCATCTTCAACACTCGCCACTACCGGCAGGTCGCCGAGGCCTGGTTCACCGGGCTGGAGATGCTGCTGGCGCAGGGACGATCCCTGCCCGGGCTCTCCTCCGTCGCCTCCTTCTTCGTCAGCCGTCTTGACACCAAACTCGATCCCTTGCTCGCCGCGCGCGGTTTTGCGCAGTGGCAGGGTAAAATGGCCGTGGCCAACGCCGCCGCCACCTACGATCTTTTTCTGGAGCTGCACCGTTCCCCCCGCTGGCAGCGGCTCGCCGAAAAGGGCGCGCGCATGCAGCGTCTGCTTTGGGCCAGCACCGGCACCAAGAATCCCCGTTATTCGGAGACCCTCTACGTCGACGATCTCATCGGCACAGGCACCGTCAACACCATTCCGCCGGCGACCCTGCAGGCCTGGCTCGACCACGGCCGCACCGCGGCCGCCCTGCCTGTCAACCCCGCTCTCAGCTCTGCTGCCCTGTCCGCCCTGGCGGAGATGGGGATCGATCTGGACGGAGCGACGGAGGAACTCCAGCAGGATGGGGTGGCTGCCTTTGCCGGGTCGTTCGCTGCGATGCTGGCTAGCGTCGCGGAGAAAGAAAAATCACTGCGTCCCGCTCACTCTTCATAGACCCTTACGCGGGGCACGTCACAGCGTTTCTGCAGTCTGGCCAGGAGCGTCCAGGCGCTCTGCACCAGCCCTGAATACCCCGGTGCGGTCCCCGGGCCACACCCCCCCTCCGGCATCCGGAAATCATCCATTTTTTACACCAGCTGACGCAGCCGTATGGCCGCCTCCTCCCGCACCTCAATGCAAGGGTGTTGGCAGATCGATCGCCTTGAGAAAATTTTCATGCAGGGTCACACCCAGTTTTTGTGCGGCCAGGGCCTCGGCGCGGGCGGAATCCAGCCGGCCGAGGAAGTAATAGTTGACGGCCAGGGCCTGATGGAACTGGCCGTTGTCCGGCTGGACAGCGATGGCGGATTGCAGCCAGGCCACCGCCTGTTCATACTGCTTGCGTTCGCCCTGCAACACCCCCATGCCGTATAGGGCCGGGGGATTCTTCTCCTCCTTCTCGAGGACGGCGCGAAAGAGACGCTCGGCATCCCCATATAGCCCCTTTTTCAGATGGATAATCCCCTGACTGGCGACATACTCCATCCGGGCGGGATCGGCCGCGGCGGCGAGCTGGTATTCCTCCATGGCACGGTCGAAAAAGCCCGCCTCCTCATAGCCCTCACCGAGAACATGATGGCTGCGGGCCACCTCCTCGTCAGCCTTCTGGGTCTCGCCGAGGGTGCGGTAGATGGTCGAGAGCTGGTAATGGACCTCGTCCCGTTTGGGATCGAGGGCGACGGCCTTGAGCAGCTGCTCTCTGGCCTCGCTGAAGCGTCCCTGGCGGCTGAGGAAGCGGCCGTAGGCCTGGTGGACTCCCGCATCCGCGGGATAGAGTCTGGCTCCGTTCCTGAGGGTGCTCTCCGCCTTGGCAGTTTCGCCCCGGCGTTCGTAGAGCCGGGCGAGCACCTCATGGCTGCCCTGCAATCCGGGCTGCAGCTGACCCGCCTCGCTGAGCATGTTCTCGGCGGCATCGAGGGAATCGGCGAGCAGGGCGGCGCGGGCGCGGTTGAGCCTTCCGGCCGCCAGCCAGGCACGGGCCTCTTTCTCCCGGTTTTGTGCGAGCAGGACCACAGCCAGGTTTTCGGCGGGTTCCCAGAGATCGGGCTGCAGCTCCTGGGCCCTGGTGAAGGCCTTGCCCGCCTGCTCGTAGCTGCCGAGTCGCAGATAGGATTTGCCCAGATTATTGTAGATCATGGCATGATCGGTGCGAATCTGCCAGCGATCCTTGCAGGTAGCCATCAGGTCAAAATAGCCCTTTTCCATGATCCGGGTGGAGCGGCCGTACCGCCTTTGCATGTACTCGTCATAGTTGGCCGCCGCCTTTTCATAGGCTTCGGTGGCGAGGTCGGGGTGCTCCGAAACGATGAGGTTGCCGAGGCTGTTATAGCCGGCGGAGAGGGTTGAATCGAGCGCGACCGCCTTTTGCATGGCGATGAGGGCCTCCTCCTCCCGTCCGAGGCGCTGGAGGACGCTGCCCTCCTGAAGGTAAAAGTTGGCGACGGCGGGCTTGTGCGCGATCGCCCGATCGATCGAGGCGAGGGCCCGTTCAAGGGAGTCGAGGCGCATCTGCACGATCGAGAGGTTGTAGAGTGCGGCTGGGGCAGTGGAATCGGAGGCCAGCGCCCGGTAAAAGTCGCTTCCCGCCTCCTCCAGACGGCCCTGGAAGAGATGCACCAGACCGTGATTATTGGCCGCGGAGGTCATCTCCGGCCTGAAATGCAGGGCCCGGCGGTATTGGTGCTGGGCCTCCTCGAGCAGGCATTTGCGCGCCAGGACGTTGCCGAGATTAAAATAGGCGACGGCATAGGTTGAATCCATGTCGATCACCTGCTGGTAGCAGTCGATGGCCAGATCGAGCCGGCCGCTGTGGAAATAGAGCACACCCAGATTATTGCGCAGGTCCTGCTGGGTGGAATCGATGGCCAGGGCGGTGAGGGTGGCCTGGATGGCTTCATCGTACTGCTCATGTTTGTCATAGATCTCCGCTTGCAGCAAATAGCCCGCAGTGGCGGAAGGAGCCAGCTCAATGATACGCTCGGCTGCGGCGAGGGCGTAATTCTTGTCCCCGAGATCGGCATAGGTCTTGGAGAGATTACTGATCGCCCGGATGTAATCGGGCCGCAGGCGGATGGCCGCCTGGTAGTAAACCAGGGCGGAATCGAGCTGGCCGAGGTGATAAAAGGCCACGCCAAGGTCGTTGTGCGCCACCGGATCAAAGGGAGTGAGCGCAATCGCCTGCCGGAAATGGGGCACCGCCTCGAGATAGCGCCCCGCCTCGATGGCATCCGAGCCTTTTTTGATATAATAGGCGGCGGAACTGCGCAGAAAGGCATCCACCTCATCCTCTTGCTCGCGGCTGCCCGCGCAGCCGGAGAAAAAAAGGGAGCAAAAGAGGGGCAACAACAGCAGCAGGTTCCTGGTCGAATGCATAGGGATGCCTCCTGTCAGGGAAAATAAAATGGTTGTTGACGAGGCCGGTGGGAGAAAGGGGATCTATCAGAAATAGAGGATCGAGGCCACCGTCAGAATATAGGCGAGGATACAGATCAGGATCGGCCGGTCATGGGTCAAAACCGTCTCGGGGGTCTCGCCGATGTTGAGATGCAGGACCAGATAGAGGTAGCGGAAGAGGCCGTAGATGACGAACGGGAGTGTGAAGGCCAGATTGCGGGTGGCGAATTTGTCGACAGTGCCCGCGTCGAGGGTGTAAAGGGCATAGGCCATCAGACAGGCCGCGGTGACGATGTTGATCATCTGGTCGAGCAGTTCGACGCTGTAAAGGGCGAGAGTCGTGCGGACCTCGGCCGCCTTTTCCCCCAGGGTCTTCACTTCGCTGCGGCGTTTGGTCAGGGCGAGAAAGAGGGAGAGGAAGATCGTGCAGATGATCAGCCAGGATGAGACGCTCTCCCGGGCTGCGATCGTTCCGCCGATGGCGCGCAGCACGAATCCCGAGGCGATGATCAGCACATCCAGAATGATCACGCGCTTGAGAAAGAGCGAATAGGAGAGGGTGAAGGCCAGGTAGACGGCCAGGATCAGGGCGAACTCATGGTTGAGCAGCCAGGCTCCAGCCAGCCCCGCGGCCATGAGCAAGAGCGCCAGGGTGACGGCCAGACGCGGTGCGACGGCGCCGGAAGCGATGGGGCGCAGCCGTTTGCGGGGATGGAGGGCATCCTTCCTGCGGTCGATGACGTCGTTGACGAGATAACCGCTGCTGGAGGCCATACAGAAGAGGATAAAGGCGGCGACGGTATCGAGGATCTTGCTGAGGACGAGAAAATCTTCGGCGAAAAAAAGACCGGCGAAGACGATGATATTTTTAATCCACTGTTTGGGGCGCAGCGAAATCCAGATACCCTTCAGCATATCTCCTCCATCCCTTCCCCGAGCGCGCTGCAGCCGCCGGGGCCATACCTTGCAGCAGGCCCCGGGACGGTGCATGGAGGAAAGATAGCACTTTTATTTTAACAATAAAAGCTTTTTTATCTGCTGGAAGGGGCCGCTGTTCATGCGGCAGTAGTAGGTGCCGGAGGGCACGGGCTGGCCGGCCTCGTCGCGGGCGTCCCAGATCACCTGGTGCCAGCCGCCGGCCGTAAAGCCGTCATGGAGCCGGCGCACGAGCTGACCTGAGGCGTTGTAGATGACGACACTGACCTCAGCGTTCCGGCCGGCCCGGAAGGGGATGTGGGTGACCGGATTGAAGGGATTGGGAAAGTTCTGACCGAGGACGAAGGCCTCGGGTTCGCTCACCTCGGCCTCCACACCCGTGTGGATGTCAAGGGTCCAGGAGAGGGTTTCGCTCGAACGCAGGGTATAAATGCGCACCGTGACCCGGCTGCGCGCCGGAAAGGCGGGATTGGCCGTAACCTTGAGGCTTTGTTGGCTTCCGACCGGCATGCCGTTGAACGCCCACTGGTAGCGCAAAGAGTCGCCATCCGGGTCGATCGCCACAACATCAAAGTTGCAGGGCGTGTCGAGCTCAAGGACCACCAGGGTATCGGCCGGGGTGTAGCTGAGCACCTGCAGGGGACGGCGGACGTCGGTCACCCGGATAAGACAGGAACGGCTGGTGGAGGCGCCGAGGCGATCAGTCGCGACGAAGGTGACGCGGTAGAGGCCGGCGGCGTTGAAGCCGGGATGCCAGGTGAGGATCCCCATGAGGGTGTCGAGCGCGGCGCCGGCCGGCAGATCCACGGCGGAGAGCTGAACGGCGTCGCCATCCGGGTCATGAACCTGCACGGACAGGGAGAGCGGTGAGCCCTCGGGGATGGTGGTGTCGGCTGGGCAGGTCAGGGAGGGGGCCCGGTTCACGGCGAGGGCGGCGCTGAACTGGACGCGCTTCGCCGGGTTCTCCACCAGCCAGACCTGTAGATTCTGAAGGCCCTTATCGCCCAGGATCCAGGAAGCGGAGGCGATGCCGTCTGCGCTGCTGAGCAGGGGTGAATCGGGGATGACGGCGCCGCCGCCGGAGACCACCCCGAACTGCACCGGCACGCCCGCGGCTGGGAGGTTGAGTTCGTCGAGCACGCGCACAACGAGGGGCAGGGGCAGCGCATTGCCCGCCCGGGCGGACTGGCCGTCGCCGGCAAGGAGTTCCAGGTTCGCCACGCGCGGCGCCCTCGTCATCGCCGAAAAGGTGACGGAGTGGTCGAGGCCGGCCACCCTGGCGGTGATGAAATAGGTGCCCGCAGCCTCGCCGAGCTGGGCGGTGACTGAGGCCCGGCCGTCGCCGCCGGAGAGGGCGGTGGCCCCGCCGGGGAAAGTCCCCTTGCCGGTCTCGAAGGTCCAGGTTACCTCAGCGTTGGCGAGGGGCTGGTTGTTCTGGTCCAGCACCTGCACGGTCAGCGGCAGGGGCAGCGCTTTGCCAGGGAGGGCCACCTGGGCGTCTCCGCCCGCCTTGAGGAGGGCGGCGGGCCGGAGGATTTCTGCCCATGCCGAGAAGGAGACCGCCGGCAGCAGGCTGTGGCGCAGGCTGATGGTATGGAGACCCGGGAGCGGGCTCAACTGGGGCTGGAAGCTCGCCTTGCCCTCCCCATCAGTGAGACGGGGGGCAAGTTCGACGCTGCTGCCGTCCGGCCGCCGCAGCAGGCCGGCCACCGCAGCGCCAGGGACGGGATTCTCGAAGGAGTCGGTCAGGGCGACGACAAGGGGCTCAGGCAGGGGGCTGTATGCAAATCCGCTCTGGTCATCGCCCGAGAGCTTTTCCATGCGCGCGGCCGGGCCGGCAACAAAGAGGACGCCGGCGCTGTCAGGAGTGACCAGCCTCCCCTCGGCGAGGGCCCAGACCTTTCTGAGCCCGGCGCGGGTGGAGATGAGAGCGCCGGAAACCTCACCCAGTCCATCGGTCGGCCCGGCGGGCTGGCGCAGGGTATGGCTGGCCCCGCTGGCAAAGAGAGTCACCTGCACTCCCGGCACAGGCTGGCCGAAGGCGTCCCGCAGCCGGACGGTGATGATGCTGCGATCGCGATTGTTGGCCACGACCGGCGAATCAGCCGAGAGGGAACTCCTGGCCGGATCGAAGGGAAGTGCGGTCACGCCGGCGGTGAATTGGAGAGGAGAACCGGCAAGAGGTATGACGCCGTTGGCGGCGCCGGCCCGCACCAGAAGCGATCCCGGGACCGCACCGGCTTTGAGCTGGACCTGGACCCGCCCGTCCGCTCCGCTCACCACCGTCGCGGCAGCGGCATTGTTAATGGAAGCGGCCCCCTGAACAACCTCGAAGAGCACCGCCTGACCGGCGACCGCGTTGCCAAAGGTATCGCTGACGGCGGCCACCAGGGGCGCGCTGAAGGATTCGTTGACCCCAGCGCTCTGGCCGTTACCTGAAAGCGCACTCAGGCGATAGGGCGCCCCGGGCACCGCCGAGGCGGTCACGCTCACGGGGGAATTGAGCAGGGAGGCCGCAGTCGCGAGCAGGCTCTGGCCGACGCCCGCCGCGACGCCCAGCCGCCACTCACATCTGGCGATTCCGAGGCTGTTGGTCAGAACACGGACCTGCGGGGCACGATTGACCGATCCCCCGCCCGCGGCCACGCTGAAATCGACCGGGTAGTTAGCCACCGGTTGTCCGTCGCTGGTGACCACCCGGGCCGCCAGCGAGTCGGACAGAGCCCTGCCCGCTGTCCCGGTCAAGCTGTAGGCGCTGAGCCACTCCAGGGCGGCCGCCGGCCCTGTGGTGACCGCATCGAAAAAAACCGTCCACTCCGGGGCGTCCGCCAGCCAGGCCTTGACCTGCTGGGCGCTACCGGGCTGGGCGCCGAGGCGCCAGGTGACCTGTACCATGCCATTGGCGTCACTGAGCACCATGGTCGAATCGGCGCCGTTAACCTTTCCCCCCCCGAGCAGGACCTTGAACAGGACCGGGCGCTGGCCTGCAGCTCCCCCCTCCGCAAAGAGAACCCGGGCCGCCAGGGGCTGCGGCAGGTCAACAGCCGGTGCCCCCGCTTGGCCGGATCCCGAAATCCGCACGAGCTGCAGCCGGACGGGCGTGGTGTTGGCAAGATTGAAGAGCACGACAGCTCCAAAATCGGGCGAGGAGGCCTGTACCTGCTGATGCAGCTGGCCGGAGCCCGGGCTGAAGGTCACCGAGGCGATGCCATCGGTGCTGGTGTAGGTCACGCCGGCGGGCTGGAGAGTGCCTCCGCTCAGGGCTGTCCAGTGCACCGCAGCCCCGCGTACGGGCCGTCCCGAGCCGTCGGTCACCCTCACCTGCAGGGGACGGGCCAGGGGCTGACCGCTGGCGCCGCTCTGGCCGTCGCCACTGTGATGGACCATCTGCTGCGGCCGGGTGAAGATGACCTTGCGGTCGGCGGCCACGCCGGCCATGCGAAGTTCCGTGCCGTCGAGAAAACGCACCTTGACATCGACGCTGGTGCGGCTGCCGAGGCCGAAATGCTGCACTGGATCGTCCTGGCAGAGGTAGCCGTAGGCATTCATCACCTGGCGGTAGCCGACCAGCTTTTTCATGTCGTCCATCGCCCCGGTCTCAAAGAGCCAGATTTTGGTGCCGAATCCGCCGGCATCGCCTTTGGGCCCGCGACCAGTGACCTTGAGCCAGTGGCTGCTGCGGGGGGTGTCATTACGAAAAAGGCGGTTCGAGTAACGGACCCGGACGTCCTTGTTGGCGTCGACGTAATAGATGTCGAGATCGCCGTCGCCATCGATATCCGCCAGGCCGCCGCCGCGCGGATCATAGGCCGAAGCCTCCACACCGGCCACACCCTGCAGGGAAAAGTTGCCGGCGCCGGTATTGAGATAGATTGCAGAGGTGCCGTAAGAGCGGGAAACGAACAGGTCGAGCCAGCCGTCGTTGTTAAAATCGCCCAGGATGGGCGAAAAGCCCCACTGGTCAATCTTGATGCGGCTGCTGATATCGGTAAAGAAGCCGTTGCCGTCATTTTCGTAGATTTTCAGCTTGCGGGCGGTGATGTCCTTTGGGGGGATGAAAAGGTCGAGGTCGCCGTCGTTGTCGAAATCGGCAAAGGTGGCGCCATTGACGTCGTTGCCGGCATCATAGAGCCCGCGTATCCGGGTTTCGTCGCTGAAACGGCCGCTGCCGTCGTTGATCATGAGCTGGTTCGGTGTCGGCACCGCGCCCACGCCGAAGGAGTCAGTGCCCGCGGGGGTCTTGCCCAGATAGGCATAATTGCGGTGGCAGATGAAGACATCCATCCAGCCGTCATTATTGACATCGGCGGCGGTGACGCCCTGGGTGCCCAAATAGCTCGGATTTTCCGGGTGGGTCAGGCCGGTGTCGTCCTGTTTGGTGAAGGTGCTGTTGCCGTTATTGTGGTAAAATTCATTCGGCTGCGCCGGGGTAATCCAGGGGATCTCTTTCTTGTTCTCGACCGGTCCCCAGTTGACACCGAGAAGGTCCATAAAGCCGTCGTTGTCGGCGTCGAAGGCGACCACCCCGCGGGTGCCGTAGCCGAGTAAGCCGTAAGTGTCGACCCAGACATTGTTCTTGTAAAGGCCGGCTGTGGTCATCACGGTGTCGAAATAGCCGACCCCGTTATTGCGGTAGAGGCGGTTCCAGTCGTCGGTGGTGGCGTTATAGATGTCGAAATCGCCGTCGTTGTCATAGTCAAAGAAGCAGATGCCGTGAGTACCGGTCATGCCATAGTCATCCGAGCAGCCGCGCTTGCCATCCTCCTCCGAATAGGGGGCGCCGCCGGGCTGGCCGATATAGAGGGTTTCGGGGACCTTGCCGTCGGCCTTGCGCACGGCCGAAGAGATGTAAAGATCGGGGATCGAGTCGCCGGTGACGTCAGCAAAGGCGGCGCCGTGGCCGTAGGCGCTCACCCGGACGCCGCCCTCGATGGTCACCCGCCAGCCCCAGGCCTGCATGGTCTGGGTCACATCGGTAAAGTTGACCTGCTGAGCGGAGGCGCCCCCCTGCATGAGCAGAAGCAGCCCCATCACCCAAACGATTTTCCCCGCACACGGCCCCAGGATCTCTCTTCTCATCACGCCTCTGCAATTACCGGTTATTTTACATAGAGCAATTTTCTGACCACCCGGAAATCCCCGCTTTCCATGGCATAGTAATAGAGGCCTGTCGGCAGCGGCAGGCCGTTCTCATCCCGGGCATCCCAGACCAGGGCATGCCGTCCTGAGGTGAAATTCGCATCGGCCAGGGTGCGCACCGTCTGCCCGGCTGTGTTGCTGATCCGGATCCGCACCCTGCCTGGCGCGGGCAGATGAAACTCGATCTGCGTCTGCGGATTGAAGGGATTGGGATAGTTCTGGAGCAGGGCGTATTCCGTCACCTGCGTCTGAGCCTCCTCCACTCCCGTGAGCAGGTGCATCACCCAACTTTTCGAAATGGCGGTTTCCCCATCCGAGATGCGGACCTCGACCCTGCCCGTGCTGCTGACCAGGGGATAGACCCTGAAGGTGGATTCCCTGCCGGCGATCTTGTCGCCGTCGATCAGCCAGAGATAGTCCAGGCTGTCGCCGTCGTCATCGGTGGCGCTCACGGAGAAATCGAGGATGTGGTAGCCGTTGACAAAGAGCTCCGAATCGGCGGGAGCCCAGCTTTGCAAGCGGGGCGGATGATTGGGCGGGGGCTCCGCAGTCAGGGTGAAGAGTGCCTGGCCGGAGATTCCCTGCACCACCGCCGCAACCTTGTAGACGCCCGTGACGGTGCCGAACTGGAAACGGACCGACGCCAGGCCGGCCGGATCCGAAACCGCCGCAGCCCCGTCAGGGAACAGGCCCCAGCCGTTGAGATCGGAAAACCGGACTGTGACCCCGCCCAGCGGGGCGTTGAACTGATCAAGGAGCCGCACCTGCAGGGGAGCTGCAAGCAGGGCGCCTGCGCTGCCATGCTGACCGTCCCCGCCGGTGACGGAAAATGTGGTCGGGACCCTGATGATGACCAATGGATTGACGGTTACCGTAAAGGTGTAACCCGCGCCGGGAACAGCCGCACACTGGGCGGTCACGCTCTGACGGGCCGGTTCAGCAGCGGGCCGATAGTGCACCGTCGCATACCCGCGGGCGTCGGTGTGGACCGGCTGGGGCTCGACAAAACTGCCGGCTCCGGCGAAGCTGACCGCTGCGCCGTAGACGCTGTTGCCATAAGCATCCTTGACCTGAACCACCAGGGGCTGCGGCAGGGCTTCGCCCTGGGTGACCGCCTGGCCGTCGCCGCTCTGCAGGGCTACAACCGCCGGCTTGCTGAAGAAGAGCTTGTGTCTGGCCGGGACCCGGTACATGCGCAGTTCGGTCCCGTCGAGCATGCGCACCCGGACATCGACGCTGTCGCGCGAGCCCAGGCCGAAATGCTGCACCGGCTCGTCCTGGCAGAGATAGCCGTAGCTGTTAAGGACCTGGCGGTAGCCGACCAGACGGGTGGGATCCTCCATATGTCCGCGGTCGTAGACCCAGATCTTGGTGCCGAAGCCTCCCATGTCGCCTTTGGGTCCGCGGCCGCTGATTCTTAGCCAGCGGTTGCTGGTGCTGGTGGTATTGATGAAGAGGTGGTTGCCAATGGTGTCCGGGTAGGTGGGGCTGACGGTGATGCCGTCCTTGTTGGCGTCGGCGTAATAGAGATCGAGATCGCCGTCGTCGTCGACATCCCCGACCGCAGAGCCGCGGGGATCGAAGGATTTCAGGCGCAGGCCGGTGTTATCGTCGGAGGTGAAGGAACCGCCATCGTTGCGGTAAAAGCGGGTGTAATCTCGCGTGCGTGGCGCAATGATGTCGAGGTCCCCGTCATTGTCGGCATCGAGAAAGACCAGGGAAAAACCATACTGGCCGATATTGAGCGTAGAGGTGATCTCGGTGAATTTGCCGTGGCCGTTGTTGCGGTAGGCCTTGACGATGCCGTCGTTCTTGTCCTTGGGGACGATGAAGGCGTCATAATCCCCGTCGTTATCGTAATCGGCGAAGGTGGCGCCGTTGCAGTCGTTTCTGGAATTGGTATTGAGTCCGGCCCCGCCGGCGTTCTCGACGAAGCGGCCGGTGCCATCCCCGAAAAAAAGCTCATTGTAGACCTGCCGGCCGGTGGGCCCATTCACCAGGGCTTTGCTGACGGGATCGATGGCGACATAGTTGCGGTGGGCGACAAAGATATCCATGTTGCCGTCCTCGTCGGCATCGACCACAGTGCAGCCCTGGGTGCCGATCCAGGCGGGATTGAGCGGAGTGGCGCCGCTGTTGGTCACCTGCCGGAAGGTGCCGTTGCCCTGATTGAGGTAGAACTCGTTGGGCTGCTCAGGGGTGATGATGGGCGCGCCTTCCGGTTCCCCGGGGGCTGGCCAGCGTTTTTCGGCCGGCCCCCAGTTGGTGGCGTAAAGATCCATCCAGCCGTCGTTATTGGCATCGAAGGCGGCCAGAGCCCGTGTGCCGTTGCCGTAGCTGGCATCCGGATCGAAATCGGGCATGCGGTTGCGGATGAGGGGCAGGCGGGCATCATCGCTGGCATCCGCAAAGAAGCCGGTGCCGTCGTTGCGATAGAGCCGGGTCCGGTCATCGGTGGTCGCATTGACCAGATCGTAGTCGCCGTCGTTGTCATAATCGAAAAAGATCACCCCGTGCGAGCCAGTCCAGCCATGCTGATCGGAGATCTTGCGTTTCGAATCGCTCTCCTCAAAATAGCGGCCGGAGATGTTGGCGTAGAAGCTATCCTCGAGGCCGTCACCATCCTCGATCTCGTTGGCGTAGCGGACGGCATTGGTGATGTAGATGTCGGGGCGGCCGTCGCCGGTGGCATCGGCCATGGCGACGCCGTGGCCGAAGCAGCTGACGCAGGCGGCGCCGTTGGTGTCGTTGTTCCCCCAGACCTTGAAAGTAGCCGTCGCGTTCCGGAAGCGGATGGACTGGGCTTGGATTGTTCCACCTGCAAGCAGCGCCAGCAGTAGCGTCGCCAGCTGCCATTTGTGCCTGTTCATCGAGATGCTGTGCATGGGACCTCTGGAATTAGACCATTCATTTGATTAAGATAGAGTACAGATAGCGGGGAAGAATGCGGAATATTGTTTCATCCGGCCGGATCGGACGCAGTGTTTTGCGCCGGTATTCGTGCCTTAAACAAGCCGGCGCCGGGCCTGCATGACAGCAGGTCCGGCGCCGATGATCGATCACTTGGCGAGAAGCAGTTTTTTGGTCAGGAGATGGTTTCCGGTACGCAGGCGGTAATAGTAGATGCCCGTGGGCACCGCCATGCCTGCCTCGTCGCGGGCGTCCCATACCAGGCTGTGGACACCCGCCCCCCTGACCCCGCGGGCCAGGGTGCGGACCAGCCGTCCCTGCAGATCGTAGATGGCGAGTTCCACCTCAGCCGCAGCCGGCAGCTCAAAGTTGATGGTCGTCACCGGATTAAAGGGATTGGGATAGTTCTGCGCCAGATCCACCCGTTCCGGAAGGGCCACTTCCGCCGCGACCGGGCCGTGCAGGGTCAACAACCCGCTGCGATCCACATCCTGAATCTTGTAATAATACTTCATCCCCGCCCGGGCGCCGCGGTCGAGATAGCTGTAGCGTCCCTCCGCAGCAGGCGAAATCAGGGCCGCGTTGATGGTCTCATAGGGGCCCTCGGCGAGGCTGCTGCGCAGCACGTTGAAGCCGAGATGATTACTCTCGGAGGCGGTCCGCCAGCTCAGCAGTACGGCCCCCTTCTGGGCGGAGGCAGTGAGGGAGTTGAGCTCCACCGCACTGGTGATGAGATGGACATGCCAGTTCAGTTCGCGCGTCGCCTTGTTGTCCGATACGCGGACGGTCACAACGCACTCTTCCGGGAAAATCTCCTTGTCCGGATACCACATGAAACTGGCCTGATCGCCGCCGAAGATGCCGTTGACCGACCAGTGATAGGTCAGGGGATCGTTCTCGGCATCACTCGCAAAGATCTGGAAGGGGATGAACTGGCCGAAGGCACGGGTCAGGGTGGTATCCCCCGGTTCAAAGGAATCGATGCTCGGAGCGGTGTTCAGGGTTGTGACGGTGATGCGGATGCGGGCGGTGTCCGCCGCCTGGAAGGCATCACTGGCGATGAAGGTCACCATGTAGGGGCTGCCCGCGGCCTGGGCGCGCGTCGGCGTCCAGGTGAAGCTGCGCTTGCCGGTCGAGTCGAAGGCGGCTCCGGAGGGCAGACTGCGCGCGCCATAAGTGATGGCATCGCCGTCGGCATCGAAGGCGGAGATGCTGAAGGTGATCGGAGTCCCCGCCAGGACCGAGGGATCGGAGGGCACGGTCAGTTCCGGCGCAGCATTGACCGCCTGGCTGCTGAAGGAAAGGGCTCCGCCCGCCTTGGTGACCGGCGAGAGCTTGACGCTCTGGCGACCCTTGAGGCCGAGCCTCCAGGTCACGCTCACCTGTCCCAGGGCGTCGCTCTGCACCTGCGCCGCCGTGGTCAGGGTGCCGCCGCCCTCGAGGATCTCCCACTGAAGCAATTCACCGGAGAGGGGATTGCCGTAGGCATCGCTGACCAGGGCCTGAAGAGTCATCTCCTCATTGGGCCTCCCGCCGGGTTTGGCATCCTTGACCTTGCTCAGGTAGACGGTCGCCCGCTCCTCGACGATGAACTGGAATTCCCGGGTCAGCCCGGAGGGATGATAGGCGGTCACCGTGTATTCGCCGGCGACTACACCCGGCTTGAAGAGCACCGCGGCATAGCCGCGCTTGTCGGTGGTGACCGGGTTGGGGCTGAGGAAATCCCCCTGGCCCTTGCTCTTGAAGAAGGTCACCGGCAGCCCTTCGGCCGGGGCGGCGTTGGAATCGGTCATGGCCACAACGAACGAGTCAGCAAGCGCGGTGTTGACCAGGCCGATCTGACGGTTGCCGCGTACGATGGTCATGCTGTTGGGATTGGGGGGGTTGGCGATGGCGTAAAATTCAATCTCCCTGCCGCCCAGTTCCGGGACCACAGCGGCGACATACTGCTCGCCGATCCTGCTGCCGAGAATCCAGTTAACCTGGGCCTTGCCATCAGGGCCCGTAGCCACCGGCTGTACCTGTGATATGGATCCGCCGCCCGACTTGACGCGGAAGGTCACCCAGATGCCGGGAACGGGATTGTCGTTGGCGTCATAGAGATAAAGGCCGACCGGCGAGGGCAGTCCCGTGCCGCGCAGGGCGATCTGACCAGTACCGAAGGGGATCGGGCTGGCGGGCGGACCGGGCACAAACACGACCTCGGCGGAGTCCTGCGGAATAATGCTGTTCTCCACCATGCTCCAGACCTTGAGAGCGCCCGCACGGGTCGAGGTGATGCTCCCCTGGGTCTGACCGCCGTTGTCGGTGGCCAGGGCCGGCTGTTTGACATGGACATCCAGGCCCGAGGTATAAAGGGCGACCGTCTTGCCCGGGACCGGATTGCCCTGGTCGTCGCGCAGGGTGACGATGATGGTGGCCGCCGCCTTGCCGTCGGCGATCACCGGCGTGGTCACTGTCAACTGGGAACGGATGCCGTCGGGCTGCCCGATATGGGCGGTGACCTCGAAATCGACCGGTGAATTTGCGAGGGCGACCCGTCCGTCATCGGCCGTGGCGCGGATTTTGATGACGCCGGGGGTGCTGCCCAGCTTGAGCGCCACGCGGGCGATGCCATGAACATCGCTGACGGCCGCCAGGCTGTTGGACTCGCCGTTGAGAAGCGCGCTGCCGCTGTACACCTCAAAGTTGACCGGCTGGTTGGCCACCGGTTTATCGGAGGCGTTGAGGGTGCGCAGGCTCAGAGAGTCCGCAAGAAAACGGCCTACTGTGCCGGCCAGGCCGCTGCCATGCAGATAGACCATCTTGGTCGCAGTCGTGCGCCGGCCCGACGCGGTGAACTGAACAGGGGAACCGTTCAGCCGCATCGAATTGAATTCGGCGCGCGCCTCGAAGCTGTAATTCTCATTGCCGAAATTTGAACCGATGCTGCCCACAGCACTGGCGATGCCGGAGGCATCCGTGTTCCGGATGACCTGCGCAGCCCCACCGAAGTGAGTGCCCGGGGTGATGGCCTGAAAGAGCACCGGATGGCCTGAGACCGGCACGCCGAACGCATCGGTCACCTTCACCTTGAAGGGCTCAGGCAAAGGCTGGTTGATTCCGCCCACCTGGTAGTTGCCGCTGACATAAAGGATGGAATCAGCATCTCCCGCGGCCGTGGTGGCGTAAAAGATCAGGGGTGAGGGATAGGTCGGGATCTCGGTGCCGAGATACTGTCCCGATACCGTCACCTGGTTGATGTAATCATCATCGCCCAGGGAAAAGACCACCGAGGCCTGACCCGTGGGATTGGTCTGGATTGTAGCCAGGGTGAGGCCGTTGACCGCGCCGTTGCCGCGGCTGACCAGGAACTGCACGGGATGGTTGGCGATGGGATTGCTGAAGGAATCGCTCAGTGCGACGATGAGGGGCTGCGCGAGGGGCGCGCCGAAGGTCCCCTTCTGGTTGTCGCCCGAGACCTTGTAAAGCAGGGCGGGGCTTCCGGCCTCAGCGACTGCCGTGAAGGTGATCGGCGATCCGGTCAAACCGGAGGCCGTCGCAGTGACGGTGTTGGCGCCGGTGGCGGTCCCCAGCCGGTACCAGGCCGAGGCGTATCCGCTCTTGTCGGTG
>ERZ795059.2336-NODE-2336-length-19791-cov-5.906263_pt1 | contig 19791 bp, 17 predicted proteins | sample MGYA00375143_ERZ795059 | MGnify/ENA primary metagenome ERZ795059 (study PRJEB30188, sample SAMN05720168) | activated sludge metagenome | isolation source: Anaerobic digester | place: USA | collected 2015-01-07 ... | reverse complement strand
TATTAATAACTGAACAGGCATCTCTTTTAACTCGTTAAGAGAATCTAAAATCAGATCAAAACCTTTTTCATTGGATAACCTTGTACCAAAGAATAGAATAGGGATTTCTTCTCTGTCAGCCAGATTTAGCTTTTCCTGTAATATGACTTTATTGTAAAAACGCCCAAATAGATTATCAGATGAATATTTGCAGGGAATAAAAGTATCTATAGACGGATTCCAGATTCCATAGCGAATACCATTCATGATCCCATAAAGTTTATCTGCACGATTTTGGAAAAATTGTCTGTATTCTGATTCTTCTTTTTGTACTTCTATTGCATAGTTTTTACTACACAGATTAATCATATTACTAAATAATAACCCAATCTTTAAGGCTGAGTCTGCTCCATTGATTTCTATCTCATTTTTGTGAAATTCATTGGGCATATATTTATATATGCTTTCTTTAAAAATTACAAAATCCTCAGATAATTCGTGCAATGTAAGTAAAACAGGATAGTGTTCAGTGACAGGATTATTTTTGCGAAGAAGGGGTAGAATTGCACTAAGTGCTGAATGACATTGAATGATAAAAGATTGATCAAGTGACTGGATAAATTCTACAACACTTTTGTTAAACAGGAGAAGCGTTTCATTATCGTTTTTTAATTCTTCTCTGGAGAAAAAACCATTTAGTGGTTTAATCAGATAAACAATTGAATCAGTTGCTGGTAAGAACGTCTCAAAAACAGCACTTTCACGAAAATGGGTATGAGCTTTCACTTTGTCATCATTGATTTTCAATGTATCATACCAGGGTAAAATCGTAAAAGCATGTGTGTTGTTTAAATTGAGTATAAACTGTTCAAGTAGAAGCGCTTGTCTGGATTGCCCTGTGAAAGGGCTAAGTTCAGGAACGATTTGGATTACTTTCATTGAGTCCTCCTATAGATTTCTCCATCTTCTGTGTAGCCAGAACCACATTTCAGGAAATCTTCTTATATAATCCTCTATATGATAATTGATTTTTTGAGTTAAGTCAAGTATATTTTCTTCATTTAACTCAATATTATCCGTATAGATGGGTTCACAGATGAAACACTGATGTTTATAGAAGCCTTTTCTGACATCAAAAGCCAGAACTATAGGGGATTTTGTTTTTAAAGATAATTTTGCGACACTGGTAAAAACTTTGGTCTGGATTCCTAAAAATGGTAAATCAGATCCATGTTTCCCTGCATACTGATCCACCAGAAAACCAACGGTCTCTTTCTTGATCAGTGCATTTATGATTGTTTTTAATGCGCTTTTCATGGGTAAGGTATGTACACCTGATTCCAGTCGGGAATGATTGATATATTCATCAAAGAGTACATTCCGCTGGCTTTTAACTACTGCATATACTTTTCCGGTTAGATGAGCCAGATATTTAGCGCCGATTTCCCAATTTCCAAAATGGGCTGATACAAAGATAATCCCTTTGTTTTTTGACAGACAGTTTTGTAATCCTTCCAGTCCTTCACATTCTATCTGATCAAAAATCTGCTGATCTTCAGCAATAAAGATTTCACATACTGATTTACCCAACTCAAAATAAATTTTGTCAGTTAGCTGATTGATTTCTTTGCTTGATTTTTCAGGAAATACTGCTTTTAGTTGTTTGATAACTAAGGCTCTTCTAATTCTGAGTACTTTTCCGCCAAAAAGCAAGAGATAAGCCAGAAATCGAATACTAATACCATAAGGGATGGTTTTAAAAAGACCTATTACAGCTCTGAAACTATAGTATTCCAGATAGTTTTTGAATCGATGTTTCATTTAAACAAGTCTTCTTTAATTTTTAAAATTTCTGCGATTGTATAAAGTGATCCGGTAATCACCAGGATTTCGTGTGCTTGTGTTTTTTTCCATGCTTCGCTTGTGGCAGAGAGTACATCATCAAAACCAAAGTAGGGGATATCGAACTGCTTAGCAACTTCAATCTGTTCTTCTAAATCAGCTGCACGTTCAGATTTGTTTTTACTGATGTATATTTCCTGACCAAACCGACAAATATCTGCGATCATATTATCCAGCTTTTTATCTCTCAAAATCGCTACTACAAAGCGAATATATTTATTTGGAAACATTTTTTTCAGATTAGAAATGAGGGTTGTTATTCCTTCTTCGTTATGTGCACCGTCAATGATTACCAAAGGATTGGTATGTAAAACTTGCATACGCCCAAACCAGTTTATTTTTTGAAGAGACTCTCTCACTTTTGTAAAGTCAATCACTCTTTGAATCGCCTCATTGTAAAGGATAAAGGCTGTTAAAGCACTTGCTGCATTGATAGCCTGATGTTCTCCCAGCATATTAATTTTAATTTGGTCCAGCTTGATTTTTTTGTCTGGCATTTCATAGTTAAAGGTAGTGCCTTCTTCACTTACGCATACATTAGAAATTAAATAATCTTTGTTAAACAGATAAACAGGTGCTTTTTTTTCTTGAGCTACTTTTTGAATTACTTTTTTTGCTTCATCGACTATATTACCAAGAACTACAGGTGTAAACTCTTTGATAATGCCTGCCTTCTCATAAGCGATTTCTTCTATTGAAGATCCGAGACTTTTTGGATGATCCAGAGAAATCGTTGTTATAACACAGACAGTTGAGTTAAAAGGGTTTGTTCCATCAAGTCTTCCCCCAAGCCCCACTTCAATAATTGAAGTATCTACCTGTTTTTGGTACATCAGCTCAAAGGCTATAGCTGTTGTTATTTCGAAAAATGAAGCCTCAAACTCATCAAAAATGGTCTGATATTGAGAATGGATATTCATGATTTCTGTATAATCAATGTTCTTTCCGTTAAATCTAAAGCGTTCACAGTAATCGATCAGATGAGGAGAAGTATTCATCCCAGTTGAGTATCCCTGTCCAATAGAAAGCGCTTCAGACATTGCTGATACCGATCCTTTCCCATTTGTGCCTGCAATATGAATCCCTTTAATCTTTTTTTCTGGGTTGCCCATTTTTTCAAGAATACCATACATTCTGTCTAAACCCAGTTTGACATTCCCTGAATATCGTTCATATATATGTGTAAGAAAACTCTGATAATCCATTATAATCTCCTTTATTGTGAGATGCAAGCTAAGCGCTTTGTAAGAGTAATAACGATTGCTACTCGCTTGCAACTTTGGTAAGCAGAATGATTTGCCATTAATGCAATCTAATGCGTATGCTTATTCTCAATATATTAACCTGTAAAAGAAGAGGCAAACTTCGAAAAGTCTGCCTGACAAAAAGGTTACATTCTGCATATACTTTCATGCAGATTTTGGTTTTAATTATTAGTAAAGTGGAGTTGGCGGTAATTTATGATTTGGATGTTTTGCTTCGTTAGCACAGCGAACTTCAACAGTATTTTTTACAGTGTCAATGATGATATTATATTTATCGCCAATGTTTTCTTCCGGACATTCAGGTGAATTATCGAGGTATTTGCCGTTTACCAGATCATTTACAGTGATTTTTGTTACTGGACCACGATCGCTGATGTAATCTTTGACAGCTTCAGTAATCTTCTTCATATTTTTAAGACAATCTTCTGTTTTCTTTCCTTTGTTCAAGTCAAACATGTTTGGAAGGGTCAAAACCAGAACGAAAATGGCAAAAAATACGATACTTAAGATACGATAAACACTGAATCCATTTTGATTTAATCTCATTTTATGCTCCTGTATAATAGTCTTTTTGTTTAAAAAGCATTTTATAGCATAATTCGTCAAGCTTTTTCTTGAAAAATTTATAAAATGGCTTTATATTGCTGAGTTTGAGTTTGCATAAATTCTTTAACTTCATGAAATCTATAAATAATGTGGATCTAATATAAAATAGAATTTAGAAGATCAACATCAAAATGTGTCTGATTGCCATTTGAATGATTTGATTTATCAGATCTCATTTTTAATTACTTCGGATTTTATGCATTAATATTTCTGAAACGCCTTTAATATATAAATCTTTAATTGGTCCGACGACCTGATAACCTGATTTTTCATAAAGAGATTTGGCTTTGATGTTATAATCACCGACAGCTAAAAAATAATCAACTGCATTATTTTCCTGATAACATAAGGTCTCAAAATGATTTAGAAGAGCTGTACCATAACCTGTATTCTGATAGGCAGGATCTACCACCAACACGTGAAGATAGGGAAACCAGTTAAAAATACCTCTTTCTTGAAACCAGGAAAATCCGATAATCTGTCCTTTCTCAGATTCAGCTAAATAGATCGTATCTTTATCGAAACCTTCTTTTAATAGTTCAAATCCGATATATTCATTTTGATGATTGATAAAATATCTTTTCCCTAATTCAGTTTTAAACAGCAACTCAGCACATATCTGCCGGAAGCTTTGATCAGCTTTAACTATTTTCATACTTTACCTCTCTCAGAATCGGTAATTATTATCTCTTCGGTATCTTTCCAAAACCGTCATTTCTAACGGGTTAGCATGTTCGTTTAATCTGTTGTTTATTTTTTCTTTTATGATTTGAATTTGTGTCTTAAATGCTTGTAAACGAGCACTGTTCAACTTTGTTGCTGAGGTCATTTTGAAACTTTGAGGATTGATCCAGCTTTTTTTATTTCGAATTCCAAAATGTAAGTGCGGGCCTGTTGAATAACCTGTAGAACCCACTGATCCGATGATTGATCCGGCTTTGACTGACTGGCCATGTTTTACATTGATGCGATGTAAGTGGGCATATTGTGAGATATGACCATCCTGATGTCTGATTTCTACCGTTTTACCATATCCACCATACCAGTTTGCCCTGATAACTGTCCCTGCTGCTATTGAATAGACAGGAGTTCCAGTTGAAGCCCGATAGTCAATGCCGTTATGCATTTTTTTTCTTCTTGAAATCGGGTGAATGCGATAACCAAAGCGTGAAGTAATTTGAATTCGGTCGAGTGGCAATCTTAAAGCAGCAGAAAGCATCGCTAAACCATTTTCCATATACATCCCATTAAATGCAGACTTTTTATCAGACTCTTCATAACGGTAAGCTTCTGCTTTTCCGGTTGTCTTACCTTCGTAGGCAACATATAAAAGCTTTGTTCCTGGTAGTTTTTGATTCAGATAATAGTTTTCTTCCAACAGCACTTTAAAGTAATCCCCTTTTCTGGCAGAGGTTCTAAAATTGATCTTGCTACTTAATGTTTGTGAAATTTCATTTTTAACAGAGGATTCTATTTTTTTTTCATTTAACGCCTGATTAAGAGTGCCATCTAAGTATCCTTCTACTATTCTGAGCCTTTTTTCTGTTTCTTTTTCAACATATTCATAATTAAACTGACCTTCTTGATATCTTATAATATGACTGCTGATGACACTCTCAAGATAAGCAATTTCTTTAAACTCATTGGTTTGTGAGTCAAAAATGAGCTCAAACTGGCTCCCTGGTTGAATTGTTTCGATATCAACTTCATTTGAAAGAGCGGTTATCAGTTCTGATATCAAAGATGCAGACATGTCTGTTTTCTGTAATTCGCTGTAAAGACTGCTTCCTGCAGGGATAAGTATTGTTTTTTTGTTTCTTTGCTTTTCCGTTTGTTCTGTTTTAATAATTGTTTTTTTTGTACAACCTGATCCAATTAGTATGATGAGGATGATACACATAATGCCGATATATTTGATTTGATTCATTTATTTCCAGACTGAGTCTGTCTCCCTGATTTTTCACTTGTATATGATGTCTGAAACAGACCTACTATTAAAATAATTCTAAAAATGATGTTTTGTTACAATTTTTCTTGCCAGGCAATGACTGTTTGAGGATTAATGACGATTAATCCCTGAATTTGACTGGAAAAATCCTGCTCATTACGTTGAAAGATAAAAGTACTTTTTACATCAGATAAAGTCGAATAATCTGCTAATGGCTTATTTTGCAGTAACACTTCCTGGTAGAAATTTTGATTTAATGCTACAAAGAATCGCGCCTTTCTTAACTCAGACAAAGAGAAAATTGTATTATTAATAATGAGGTGATCATGATGTCTTTTTTCTTTTATCTGAGCCCAGGCTTTTTGTCTGAAATGTTCGCAAATATCTCCTTTAAGGATTTCAGGATAAAAATGAGCCGGACTGATCAATGCCCAGTCATAGCGAAGTGCATCTAATCTACGCTCTTTTGCTTGTGAGTTGATTTCACTTCTCTCAATCGACTCAGCAACAATTGCAAACAGTTTTTGATTATTTTTTTCATTTTTTTGAATATGATATTTTTGAAAGAGCTGACTTATAAATAAAAATTCCTGATAAATTTCTACAGTTTCATTAAATAAAACTTTTAAAAAATGTGTAAAATTACCAGAATTATATATGCTGTCCACAATATGATCAATGCCTGTGTATTCTCTTAATTCTTCGTAACTGAGCCATTTTGTGGAGAATATCTGATACGGTGGTTTAGCTGAAGATTGAATCTCATAATGTTCCTTTTTCTCAAACATTTCTGTGCCGTAGAGGATTTTTAATATACCTGTTTGATAATGCTGCGGTTTCAGACTGATAATTTGATTGAAACTCTTTTGAAGGATACTGTATGTCTCAAAAGGAAGTCCTGCTATCTGATCAAGATGAAAGTGAATATTGTTTAATTCAAACAATTTCTTAAGCTGGGTAGAAAAGTATTCCCATTCTGAATAGCGATTTATCGCATTTAATGTGTCGGGATGAGTCGATTGAACTCCGATTTCAAACTGGAATAAAGCATTCGGCGCATTTTTTAGAATATTTATCAAGGAATCATCGATAAAAGAAGGATGGATTTCAAAATGAAATGTGATTTTTGGACTCAAATCAATCAGATATTGCCAGATTTCTTTGGCAAATTCTTTATTAACATTGAAAGATCGGTCAACAAACTTGATAATATCTGGTGAGAATTTTATTAAGGAGAGTAGTTCTGATTTTACCTGTTCTGCAGATTTATACTCCAATGTTTGATCTGATCTTGATGAGAGACAATAAGCACATTTAAACGGACATCCCCGCGAGCTTTCATAATATATATATTTGTTTTTTAACTGATTACAATCTTCAGGCTGGTATGGAAAAGGAATTTCTGTAAAAGGATAATTGGGAATATTGATGATTTGTTCATGATGTGAAAAACCTTTTTCTGCAAGCATGTAAAAAGCCTTTTCGCCACTGCCTTTAATCAGATAATCAATTTGATAATTTTGTGTATAATGCTGCGCATTATATGATATTTCAGGTCCTCCTGCTACGATAATCAGATGAGGTAAAATTTTTTTTATATCAGCCAGTATATATTCAATGATTTCCTTATTCCAGATATATATTGCCAGCGCCAGTATCTCTGGTTGAAATTCAAAAATTTCATGGCAAATATCGGAATATTGATCGTTAATGCTTTTTTCGGATATATGACAATGATAATTTAAGTCTTTGATCATCGTCCTCAAATAATACATGGATAAACATGAATGTGTATAACGTGAGTTGACTGCTAAAAAAAGTACTTTTTTCAATGAAAATCCAAATTATTTATTGTTCAGATATGACTGAATCTGAGGATATATGACATCTCTGGCTTTTTTTAAGTCTTCCTGGAAGTCTATTTCAATACAAGGTAAGCCATCTGTATATACTGGGTGTAAAAAACAAAATGAGCTTATCATATTTACAGCATATTCAAAATAATTATTATGCTGACCGGTTAAAGCGCCTAATTCTAATGCTTCAAAAAAAGCAGGCAGATCATGTTTTGCAAATTTACCAATACCTATAAATTCACCTGCTGCTTTGTCAAGTGAGACCTGTTTGTTTATTTCTATAATACGATCATCTTCTATGGCTACTTTAACTTCTTCTTCACCACACTTTTTTTTCTCAATCAACAGTTCGGTCTGTTGATTATCATTCACTATTTTTTTTAATAATTCAGGATGAAACAATACATCTGCATTAAAATAGATGAAATCTTCAGAAAAATACTTGCCTGCGAGATACAAAGAATAAAGTGTATTTGTATTTTCATAAAGTGGGTTTTCCACAAAATGCACTTGTGAGCTGTTAACCATTTTTAACACATGCTGGGTTAATGTTACTTTTTCAAAACCGACAACAACCACAAATTTTTTGATACCCAAGTTTAAACACTGTTCTATCTGATAATGAATTATGCTCTGATTGCCAATCAGTTCCATTGATTTTGGAATGCTTGATCTACCCTGATTAAGTCTCATTCCTCTGCCTGCTGCAAGTATAATTGCTTTCATATTACCTTCTTTATTTAAACAGTTCTACAAGCAAAATGCTTGCATTACAATCTGATAATCCATTTTTTTTTCAATATAAGCTATTCGTCAAGAAAAAACTGATTTAGTCTTTTATTTTGACTTTACCACCATTTGAAAAGGATTCAAAAGAAATGGATGAGGGTACTAACTCAAACTTATAATTGTATTTTTTATCTGCTAAAACTTCAATTTCTATTTCTTCACTGATGAAATGATAATCAGTCGGAATACTCTGTTTTAAGGGATATATTTTCCACAAACCTTCAGCAACATGATCAAATATTAACTGCCCATTTCTGTCAGTTTCTTTGACAATTTTAGTGTCCTCATTTTGAAGAACAAATAAAATGCCTTTGGATTTATCACTACTTTTATCAATTTGTTGGATGATTAGATCATTCTCAGAGAACAGAACATTTTGATTTAATACTTTGTTATTCATCTGAAGAGGAATATTTTCTTTGAGAATAATCTGGACATGAATTTCAGCTGGTTTGTTTAACTGATATGATTTTTCTAAGACTTCTTTTTTGTGAAGTGTTATCTTTTCTGGCATCGCTGGACTGAAAATGTAATCTTTACCCTGATTAACAGCAGATATCAGGTATTCACCCTGAGGGATATTTAAAAATTCTGCACGTCCAAAATCATCAGTAATCGCATAAAGATGATTTGATTTGATAAGTAAATTTTTTAAAGGTTTATTAAGATATGGGTCTCTAACACTAATTCTTAAATCTGATAATTTTTGCTTTGGATAAACTGGCATTCTGAATGGGATGATATATTCAAAAGAAAGAGAATATCTGTTTTGTTTTCTATTGTTTACAAAATCGAAATACTTGCCTGTTAATAGTATTTGGTGATGATTATTGAGTGTATAGCTGATATTGCCTTCTCCAATAAAAAGATCTTGCCAGTGTTTGCTCTGATACTGGTAATTTTGTAAAGAAATACTTGTCTTTATCTGATTTAGTGGAATGATTTCCATAGTTAAAAATTGATTAAAATCATACTTGTTTTGATAATTTGTGCTTTTGGTATCAAACAGTATCATTAGTTTATTAGAATATAAATATCTTAGATTAAATCGGATTATATTCTCATTTTTTTTTTTCTGGCTGTAGTTATACTCTCTTTTTCCAGCTTGAGATTCGATATAAATATGATTAAAATCTAATGCTAATCCACCTAAGATAGTCTCATCTTGAGAATTGTAGTTTCGATTACTGCTTTCAAATCTATAATAGTTAATATCGCTTATTGCATATAATTTCTTCCATAATCGAACTTTAGGTTTCAAATAATGAGACTGATACATTTGTCTGAATGGAAATGACCAGGAGTAGTCAGACTTTTCATCACTGAATCTAAATCCTGCAGAGACAGACACAGAATTCAAAGAACGATGGGATAAATTAACTTCGTATGACTTTTGGTGATCGTATTCACCGGTTACTTTTTCAGATTGATACAGACTTTTTATATCCATGTGGGTATTTGGTATTGTAAAGCTTAACTCATTGTACATCAGAGGACTTTGAATATTGATTTTATCATTATTTCTAAACCACAACAATTCATTTTTGTAATGGAGATTAGGAAGTAAATAAAATGATAGCTGAGTAAGGAGTTTATCATTATCTGTTGTTTTAACGGTATTTTTACCAGCTAAACCAGGCCAGGAGAAATCAGACCGTTTTGTTTGAATAGACAGGCTGAGGAATTTTCTGTCTTCATTATCAGCCAGGTATTGATTTTTTAAAAGAGAAAAAGAAAAAGTTGAATATGTGTTTTGATCTCTGTAGTAGTCTTTAACAAAAAGATAAGAGATGGCTTTTTTATCAAAGAAATATTGACTTTCAAAACCATCACCATAATGATTTCCCAAGAGTTTACTCTGCTCATATACTGTTTTGCCAAAAACAGTACTTACTTTTTCATTTCTGATACTGATTTGATATTCATCATGATCTGCCCATTGATTGAGTAAACGGCCATTCTGCTTTTTTAAATACCAGCTTACATAGTTTTTTGGAGGAGTGTTACCTGTTTGAGAATAATTTTGTGTATCACACTCAGTCTCAATATGCTTTAGATATCCGTATCCCCAAAAAGAGAGCCAGTGTTTCCATTCTGTATGATTATTAAAATCTTCTTTCTGAATTTTGCTAGATATAAATGCAGGTAAATCATGAAAACGTTTTAAATCTGGTTGATAAATCCGATAATACGGAATAAATTCAACTATATGATGAGTGGCAGTTACTACCGAATCTGAGTAAATAAGAGAATAATGAATCGAAATATCAGCATTTAAATAAGAATTAAAGGGCGAAAATGAATAACTGCTAATACTTAGCGTATCTGTTTGGCCAGGCTGTAGATTAAACGTTTTATTGTATCTCAATATATCCGTTTGAGATGATGGATTAAAACCACGTTTTGATTTAGATTGATTGCTTCTGATTTCTCCAATACAGGGGATATTACTCTCATTTTCGATAACAAGATCAATAAACTTTTCCTTATTATCGGCTATCGGTTCTTGAGGCTTAATGAGTCTGGCTTTAAAACTGGTATAAGGATTTATTTTTATCTGGATAAATTCTCTGTGGATTTCTTTTCCAAAACTGTTTCTTAGAATAAAAGGAAGTGAAAAATTTTGTGAATTCTGAGTGTTTTCTACCAAAAAACTGTAATAAAGAAATTTCTCTTCACCAGGTGAAAAAATCAATGGTTCAAGGGGGGTTATCACTGAAAAGGATTGGTTAGGGATAAAATCAGGCAGGACAGTTATCTGATTGTCGCTGATGTTTTTTACTTTTAACTGCAAATTATTGATTTCTTTAATGCTGAAATAAATGTTTTTTTGTGCAGTAATCTGAAAATCTGAAGAAAACAACTGATAAACAAGACAAATGATGAATAGTAATATCAGGTTAGTTTTCAATGGTATATTGCGAACCAAAAACTTTATTTTCTCCACAATCAACGACCGTAATCACGTAGTATTTTTTTTGAGTTAAGGGGATTAGGGGAATCTTATAGGTAAATGATGTCTGAGGGTATAATTTGTGGCTTTTTGCGTAGAATTTACCAGTTTTATTTCCTTCAGAATCGTATAATTCTACCCAAACACCTGGATTTGTCCATCTTTCTCCATTGTTTTTAACGGTTAAATGGAGTTCATTGTTTTTTTTCTGATATTCTGCATCTAAAAACTGAATATCAAAATGACCTGTATTACCAATTTGCTGAATAGATTGGATAGCATATCTTTGATTAATCTGTAGATTTAAATCTTTTTGAGAGGGATTTAAATTTTCAATCTTACCTTCCTGAATGAGAATCAATGACCAGTATGATCCGTTTAAATCATCATTGTCTGGTATTTTTACATTGTAGGAAAAAATGATCTGGCTATTGGGAAGAATATTGATTTCCTGAGATGAAAAACTAATCCATGATGCATTAGAGCGGGTAAGTTTCCCCGCTTCTACAAACCAGATATTGCCTTCTGAGTTAAAGGCATAATCTGCCTGTTTGATGATTAAAGTCAGATTCTCTTCAGAGTGGTTGGATATGGTTATGGATTTACTTAATTTCTGACCTGGATTAACAACATCATAATGAGTCAAATCTCCTGTTACTGACCAGTTTGCAAAAATGGGGATTGTTAATATCAGCAGAAGAACAGTTAGAAAAACTCTCATTCATCAATCCATAATGGTAAAAGTTACAATTCTGTTTTCGTTTACAGATACAGGAGCTCCCAGATTGGCTTTTAATCTGTAATAAATCAATAAATTTTGTTGGTTCACATTGCTGATATTGGTTACTACAGGATTGGGTGCAACCGACAATGGCACATAACCCAAACTGACTGCATTAACAGGAGCTTCAGCTTTCACTTCCAGACTAGTGTTAGCAGGCATATTCTGATTGATTTGGGCTACCAGCTGTTTAAAATTTCCAGTGGAGACAATGCTGTAAGTGCTATTTAAGATAACAGGATCATAAAGACTTTGAGTATTTCCAGAGTAAGCCAGGTTCATGGACAAATTAGCTTCTCCCAAAATAATCTGTTGAATATCGGGTACATTGAAATGAACCACTGCACTTGCACTTCTATTTGCCATTAAACAACTGATTTGAATCAGCAGAATTAATAGTAAAATCTTTTTCATTCGATCCTCCTTATAATCATTATCGAACTGAGAAATTAAAACATTAGTCATTTTCAGCTATTTGGTACAATGCCATCCAAAAGTTTTTATAAATTACAGGTGTATTGTCCATTAGCAAACTGAGTGAATGCCATAATTCTTTTTGTCCTAAATATCTCTGAACAAATAGTATTTTTGTTTTATATTTTTCTGAGAGAGAAAAAAGCATTTGAATATCTTCTTGTCCAGGTGTTCTGTGGATGTTTAGATTGATAATAACGAAATTAACTTCTTTAGAAAACATCATTTCTGTCTCCTGAAGCATTTCTTGGACAGGATCATCTTCATTAAAGTATAATATTTTAACATTTAGACTTTCAAGGCAGAGAGGAAAAAACTGAAACAGAAGATCATTTCTCATTTTATTGAGAAGCTCCCATTTCTCGGGAGTATAAAGAATAACATCTTCCAGATTAAGAGCTGTTAAATAAATTTCAAGATAATCCAAAATGCCGTTTATTTGTTGTATTGTACGAGTTTTAGGTGTATCAGAAGAGATGTCAAGTACAGCATCAAAAGTATCAGGCAAAAACCATGCAAAATCTCTTTTCAATTTCATTTGTTCAATATAAGTATCTAGTTTTTTTAACGCTTTGATTATTCTTTTTACTTTGTCTTGATTTAAATTCAAAATTTGTGTATATGACTTTTGTTTCACTTTTTGAGTATCTGTTGTTCTCTCTTTATTTTTATTAAGGTTGTTTAATACATTCTGTAATTCCTTCATGACCTTTTCAATCTCATTACTCAAAGCTTTTGGGTCTCTCAAGACTGAGATCTCTTTAATTACATCAATAGCGTGTAGGCATACATCCAGCATTTCCTGACTTAATTTTTGTCTGCCTTGTCGGACTTCATCAAGTATAGATTCTGCCAGCTGACTGACAGACTGTATTTCTTTTTCACCAATTAAGCCAGCATTTCCTTTAATTGTATGAAATGGCCGGAATAATTCTCTAATGTATTCTTTATTATCAGGTTCTTTTTCTAATTTTAACAGATATTCTTCAACATCTCTACCCAACTCTTTAAACTCGTCAAAGAATTCTTCTTTTAATTCGTTATCTATAAAATCCAACATTTTAACCTCTTTCTGACACTAATTGTGTGCTTAAGTTAAACTATAAAGAAAATGCTTCGCTTGGTTAAAATAAGCGAAGCATTTAAAAATCTGATGAGTTATAATTTTATAATTTCCTGAACATTTAGTAAAATCAATAAATCACTTTTTAATTCCACTACACCTTTGATAAATTCTTTAGAAATATCTCCTACATTTGCTGGTGCTTGTTGAATATCATTTTCATCTATTTCAATTACATCACCAATTTTATCAATGATAAAACCAACTGCATCTGACCCAATCTCTTCGAGCTTATTTTTGTCTCTGATAAGAGTGGTTTCAATATCTGTTTTTAGGATGAGATTTCTGGTTTTACCCTGAATTTCAGTATCTGGTCTTCCTAGTCTTTTTGCCAGATCAAATATAGTAATAATCTGACCGCGAAGATTAAACAGCCCTTTGATAAAGTTTGCTGAATCAGGAACAGGCGTGTATTTCATCTGATTGTTGATTTCTTTCACCTGAAGGATATTTACTCCAAAAAGTGTGTCTCCAACGTAAAATGTGGTTAATTGCAACATGTATCCTCCCTTATGATTTTAATAAAGATTTGATAGTCTCAAGTAATTTATCTTTATGGATTTTGATTTCATAGGCATTAAAGCCTGCGTTAAAGGCTTTCGCTTTACTTTCTTCACTACTTAGTGTGGTTAAGGCCAGAGCGGGTATTTCTTTTAATTCTGGATTTTTACGAATTGCTTCAACAAACTGATAACCATCCATTCGTGGCATGATAATGTCCACTATGTACATGTCATACTTTTTCTTCCCTGCTTTTTTGAAACCATCCATTCCATCTACCGCAATATCTACTTCATAACCAGCTGATTCTAAATAATTCTTTTCCAATGATCTGAAAAACGGAGTATCTTCTACTAGCAATATCTTCTGTTTCTTTTTATCTTTAACTTTGTATTGTTGCATTTTCTCTGGTTCAGCCATTTCTATCAGCTCATAAATATCAGGGAAGAGAACTAATTCATTCTTAATCAGAGCTGATCCTATCAGTCCTCTGGCAATAATACTTTCAGAATCAATTTCTGTATTAACTGAAATAGAATCTACAATTCTGCGTACTATGACGCCAATTGGATTTTCAACCGCTTTTGGAATAATGACATACAACTCTTCACTGTCTTCTGAAGGAGTTTGAATTGGCAGGAAGTGCTCCAGTCTAATGACATGAAGACTTTTCCCTTCATGTTCAATATATTCTTTATCTCCAACCAGATCAATATCAGCACTTTTGATTTTTTCTATTCGTTTAATCAGGTCAAGATTAAGCGCAAAGAACTGGTTTTTTGCATTTTCAAACAATAGCAGGTTTTGCATATCATCATGCATTTTTTTATCCAATTCATCTTCTGAGAGTATTTGTTGTTGTTCCTTCATGCCGGTAAAGTTGAGTCTTCCTTTATTAGCTACTCCTCCGATATCCAGAATCAATGCAACACTGCCATCTCCCATTATCGTTGTACCTGCATAACACATTGAATTCTTAAAGAAACGTGGAATTGTCTTAACAACGATTTCTTCATGATCAAAAATTTCATCTACAACTAACCCAAATTCATTTTCATCATGTTTCATTACCAGAATACGTATCGTATCATCAATATTTTCTGGTTTAGGCATATTAAGCACCTCATAGAGGTATAGAATTGGGAGCAATTTATTTCTTAAGCGAAGCACAGGAGCATCGTTTACTTGTTCAATTCGGTGTTCTTTATCATCGGCTCTTAGTCTCACGATTTCCTGTAAGGAGACCTGTGGAATAGCAAAGTTGAGAGAATCAACAGTAATAATGATTGATGGAATTATAACTAAAGTAAGCGGTAATTTAATGTTGATTATCGTATGATTGCTGGTGTCAGAGTCTATACTGATGGACCCGCCAATCTTTTCAAGTAAAATTCTTGCATCATAGAGACCGTAATGACCTTCTCCATCATCGAGTTTCATATTAAAAGTTAGAAAATTGTGTAGAAACAATAGATTCAATATGTCTTTTTTGCCATAACGATCGGCTTCAGACGACTTTATAAAACCTAATTCAATTGCTTTTAAAACAATATGCTCCGTATTTAATCCAATACCATTTGAAATGATATCAACATTGACTTTTCCACCTTCCTGATATGCTTTCAGGCTGATTAAACCACTTTCGTCTTTATGATTTTTGCGTCGCTCGTCAGCACTTTCCATGTCATGTTCAATTAAATAATGCATGATGATTGCTAAAGGATCATAAAGATTTTCTACTACTGATTTATCAAGATTTACATCGTTACCGCTTGATTCCAATTTTATCTTTTTGTTGTTTTTCATGGTTAAATCACGTAAGAGCCTTGGAAAACGGCTGAATACCAGAGAAATAGGTTGCATACGGGTATTCATGATTTTTTCCTGAATGATTGATGTGGTCATATCAATATCTTGTAATACATTGGTCAAACCTGGTATTGTCTTTGTCAGGTCTGTCGTTAAGCGTAAAAGTTGATTCCTGGCCAGAACTAATTCCCCTGCATAGATCATTAGCTCATCCAGTAAGCCCAGATTCACTCTGATCGTTTCACTTTGGCTTTCCATTCCTTTTTCATCTTCATGATGGACGCTCTGGTTTAAATTCTTTTCCATAAACCCTCACTTTTTTACGGATTTTACACGGTATACTTATTTTAAGATATTATTAACATAAATCTGATTGAAATGCAAGGTTTTTTTTAAAAATAATGATATTAATAACTAGTGGATGGGTTTTAGTTCAATTTTACTAAAAAACTGTTTACAATTCCAACATGATCAGCTGAATCTATGATATAGCCTTTCACATTTTCCACTTTTTTAACAGAAACGGCATAAGATTCAAAGTAATGATTATTGAGTATATTAAATTCAACAATCTTTTCATGTAGATTTATTTCTTTTAATGGAACCCAGATTCTTTCAATATTGAACTCAACAAACTCAGAACAGATGATTTTCGCTCCGGAATATAGTTTAAATTCATACAGATCAGTTTGTTCAATAAATTCGCATTTATTTATTAAAGTGTCAGAATGGATATTAGACATAGTGAAAACTTTTTTTTTATCTGACATTAGTTTTTCAATTTTTACAGGGCTCATCCATGAATACAGTTTTTGCTCTTCTGTTTTTGCCCAAATAAGAGATTTTTCATAGAATAATTTTCTTCCCTCTGACATTATTAAAACTCCTTTAAAAAAGATTTTAATGACTTGTGATTTGCTTTAATGAGCTTATTGTTTGTATTAATCTCTTTGATGATTAATGCGCCCATATACAGGTCGGATTGTTTTTCAGTGATCATTCTTTTCACTTCAACCTCCTTACCTGAGGTTGTGGTCAGATAAAGTGTCTCTTTAAAAAGCTCATCTAAAAAATCAAACTGAGCACTTTTGCCAATAAGAAAACGTTCAGATTTGAAAAGATGATTAACATTCTCATCCAAAGCTGATTCTATCAATCTGACTGAACAATCGTTTTCAAAAATGATCTTTCCTTTATTATCAAAAAGAAGAATTCCAATACTGATATTTTTTAGGATTTCTAGAGAAAAGCTGACTTTTGATTCCAAAATGTTTTTTTCATTATAAAGTCTGTCGTGATAACTTTTTAATTTCAAATATGAACTGATTCTGAGCTTGAATTTTTCACTGATAAAATCTCCTGTATAAATGTCATCATAAGGCAAATCTGAGTAATGCTCATTTGAGAAGATATTATTGAAATCGATAGCAATAACAGGAATAAAATAATCAAATTCATACTTGATGATTTGAATAAATTTAGCAGAAAAATCTGTAGAATTAATAAAATGAAGGATCACTTGAAAAGGCTTGATAAAATCCGGATTTTCAGCTATATCATAAACATTTTTTACCGTCCATGTACAGTTAATTTCTTTTAAACTCTTGAGTATGTTTGATTTGTCATGATTAAAATCATCAATGATCAGAATGTTATTCATCATCATCCTCTTCATTCGTAATCGGTTTTTGTTGTTCCTGCTCTTTTTGGATTTTTTGTAATTCTTTTTCCATTGCCTCTCTGACAAAGACGATTTCAACTCTTCTGTTCGCAGCCCTGCCATCAATTGTATCATTCGATTTTACTGGCCGGTACTCTGCAAAACCTTCTGCAGATAATCTTTCAGGAGGTATCCCTTTATCAATAAAAAAACGAACCACTTCACAAGCTCTGCTAGAAGATAACTCCCAGTTTGAAGGGAATGTTGCATTTTTAATTGGGGTATTATCTGTATGTCCTTCAATTCTCACATTGTAGGGGAAACGGCTGAGAATATCTTTTATCTTTTCCAGAAGAAGTACAGCGCCATCTTCAATAACGGCCCTTCCTGGCATGAATAAAATAATATCTGAAATGGTAACAACATAGCCTTTTTCATCTGCTTTGGTGTTGACCTGACCTCCAAGTTTGTTAGCAAAAACAAATTCCTTTACCTCTGAATCAATTTTTTCAATTTCTTTTTGAACCATGCCTCCCAGTTCATCAACAGCATTCTGCTTAGATTCTTCTCCGCTTGATTTCATCGCTAAGCCCAGCTGAGTTCCTGCTTCAGGCACCTGATCTTTACCTATTGCAGATTTTAGAGAGGTAGCGATTGCTTCAAATTTTTGCTTCTCTAACTTAGACATTGAGAATAGTAAGACAAAAAAGCACATTAATAAAGTCACAAGGTCGCCGTAGGTTACCATCCATTCAGGTGCACCTTCAGGGCTTTCTTCTTCTGGTGTCAGATCCTGACTTTCTTCAATTTCTTCTTCTTTTATCTTTGCCATTTTATTACTCCGAATTATAAGTTATTTGCCAGCATTCATTTTCTTTCGCATTTCACCGGACAAAAATACTGCCAGTTTGTCTTCAATGATGTTTCTGGATTCGTTTTTTGATATAGATTTTATCGCTTCCAGTGTCAGTCGCATGGCAAGCGTTTCATCTTCTGAGCGCCCTTTGAGTTTTGTTGCTAAAGGAGTGGCAACTAAATTGGCAATAACTGACCCATAGAAAGTCGTTAAAAGTGCAACAGCCATACTGGGTCCGATACTGTTGGGATCAGACAGATTGGAGAGCATCTGGACGAGACCAATAAGGGTACCAATCATACCAAAAGCAGGCGCAAATTTAGCAATATCATTATAGATATTTCTGCCAAGCGCATGCCTTTCTCTCATTAAACCGATTTCACCCCCCATGATATCATTGATGACACTCAATGATGTGCCGTCTGCGATCATTTGCAATCCTTTTTTAAAATATTCATCCTTAACAGAACCCAGCTCTTTTTCCAGCGCAATGGCTCCTTGTGTTTTAGCCAGAGGAGAAAAACGACTGGCGTCTGCTATGATCGTATGGATTTCCATGGGCTTATGAAATATTGCTTTTTTTGTTACTTTTATAATTAAAAAAACAGATTTCATCGGATAGGCGATAAACAGAGCTGCAATCGTTCCTCCTCCAACAACCATCATAGAAGGGTAATCAATAAATACCTGTAATCTGCTTCCCATCATGATTGCTGTCAAAATTAACCCTAATCCTGCCAGTACCCCAAGAATTGTTCCAATATCCATAGAAATTCTCCTTCTATTACTTCTGTACTGCAAGTAAACTTGCAGAATCTAATAACAGGTTGTTTGAGTTAAAATAAAATTAACATAATACCTGTTTCTCTTCATATATAAAATGTAATTCAGCATATTAAAAAGTCAAGTTTTTTTTATCTCTATTATTAGATTAAAGAAAAATTTCGTAGATTAAGTGTAAGTAAAATTATTTGAAAATAATCTATTGAATGATTAAATACTGAAAGTATATAAGAGCAATATCATATAATTCTCTGATCTATCTTGTTAAAAACAGTTCATTTTCTACATTATTGCTTTCTGATTTGACTGTTTAATTTGTTAATATCTTTCAGTTTTGAAAGCTTTTGTGTATAAAAGTATAAAAAAACTTGACAATCTAATAAAAAAAAAGATAATTGTTATTCAAGGAGGAAAAATGAAAAATACCAGTATCAGAAACAAAATGATTCGTTACTTTTCATTGGCAGTCTTTTGTATTTTTATAGTTTTTGTCTCTTATGTCATAT
>ERZ795059.2335-NODE-2335-length-19793-cov-16.146925_pt1 | contig 19793 bp, 10 predicted proteins | sample MGYA00375143_ERZ795059 | MGnify/ENA primary metagenome ERZ795059 (study PRJEB30188, sample SAMN05720168) | activated sludge metagenome | isolation source: Anaerobic digester | place: USA | collected 2015-01-07 ... | reverse complement strand
TCGGAGTCTTCGGAGGACGCTATGTCCCCGAGACGCTTTTCTCCGCGCTTCAGGAACTGGATGAGAAGTACCGAGAGGTGAAGGGCGACCCGGAATTCAGGAGCGAGTTTTTGTATCTCCTAAAGCATTATCTGGGCAGGCCTACTCCGCTGTATCTTGCGAGCAACCTCTCCAAGAGGGTCGGAAACGGAAACAGGATATACCTGAAGAGGGAAGACCTGAACCACACCGGCGCGCACAAGATGAACAACACAATAGGGCAAGGGCTGCTAACGAAGAGGCTGGGAAAGAGGCGCGTGATAGCGGAGACTGGGGCGGGGATGCACGGCGTGGCCACCGCGACAGCCGCCGCGCTGCTCGGCTTGGAATGCGAAATTTTCATGGGAGAGATCGACATAGCTAGACAGGCCCCGAACGTGGATAGGATGAAGATGCTTGGGGCGAAGGTGACTGCGGCGATGTCCGGGACCCGAACGCTGAAGGACGCGGTCAACGAGGCGTTCCGTTGCTGGACCACGAATGTGACCTCCACGAATTATATAATGGGCTCAGTTGTCGGGCCGCATCCGTTCCCTGCGATGGTGCGGGATTTTCAGAGGGTAATCGGGGACGAGGCAAGAGAGCAGATTATGGAGCTTGAGGGACGGCTGCCGGATATGGTGACGGCCTGCGTCGGAGGCGGCAGCAACGCGATGGGCATTTTCTACCCGTTTATCGGCGACGAGACCGTCGAACTGGTGGGGGTCGAGGCCGCCGGCAAGGGATTGGACACCGCGCTGCACGGCGCTTCCATAAACAAGGGGTCCGTCGGAGTTTTGCACGGAGCGATGTCGTTCATGTTGCAGGACGAGGGCGGACAAGTGCTGGAGACGCATTCGGTGTCCGCCGGACTCGACTATCCGGGGGTAGGCCCGGAGCACGCGTGGCTGAAAGCAAACGGACGCGCGCGCTATGAATCGGCCACGGACGACGAGGCGATGGACGCTTTTTATCTGTTGTGCCGCGAGGAGGGCATCCTGCCCGCGCTTGAAAGTTCTCACGCGATAGCATGGCTGCTGAACAACGACATCGGCGAAAATAAAACGGTGATACTCTGCCTTTCAGGGCGCGGAGACAAAGACATGCAATACGTGTCGGGGCTGAGACAGTCTCCGGCGGGCGCAAAAAAATGAGCATAGAAAAAACGCTTGCGGATTTGAAAAAAAGGGGCGAAGGGGCTCTGGCGGCGTTCGCCACTGCGGGCGACCCGGACCGCGAAACGTCGCTGGATATCTTCAGAAGCCTCGGCGCTTGGGGAGCGGACATAATCGAAATAGGAATACCATATTCCGACCCGCTGATGGACGGGCCGGTGTTGCAGCGCTCGTACACTCGCGCGCTAAAGCGGGGATTCAAACTCGACGCGCTGCCCGCGTTCGTGGAGCAAATCGGGAAGACATCAAGCGCCCCTATGCTGATAATGACCTGTTGCAATCCCGTGCTGAGATATGGCGCGCTGCGGTTCTTCCGGGATGTTTCATCCGCCGGGGCCGACTCCGTGCTGATAACGGACATGCCGCCGGAGGAATGGGGCGAGAGCCTCGACCTCGCCCGGCAGTTCAACCTCGGCACGATTTTTCTTCTCGCCCCGACGACGCCGATGAGCCGGATGCAATTGATAGACGGAGTTTCGAAGCCGTTCGTCTATTGCGTCTCGAAGATGGGAGTCACGGGAGCCGGGGAGCTGGACCTAGAAAGGCTGAGAGATTACGTGAGGTTCGTCCGCGACTCGGTGAGCAAGCCGGTGATGGTGGGCTTCGGGATATCCGAGCCTGAGCAGGCGAAGGCGGTCGGTTCGATGGCGGACGGAGTGGTGGTCGGCAGCGCGGCGGTGGCGATAATCGAAAGGCATCTGGACGACCGAGCGAGGATGTTCGCGCTGCTCGAGAAATTCATAGGCGGCCTGAAGACGGCTCTGAAACCTTAGAAGAGGGCGGAGGAAACGATGGAAACAATCAATGATATGTTGAAGAAGATGGTGGAGCTAGGCGGTTCGGACCTTCACCTGAAAGTGGGCGGCCCGCCCATCGCCCGCATCGACGGCGACCTCAAGCAGCTCTCCCGCGACCGCCTCAGCGCCGACGCCATCAACCAGATGGTTTTCGGCATCCTCAACGAAAAACAGAAAAAGGATTTCACAACTCATAAAGAGCTGGACTTCGCCTACGGAGTGCCCGGGGTGGCAAGATTCAGGACCAACCTGTGCGTGCAGCGCGGCACGACGCGGGTCACCATGCGAATAGTCCCGTTCGAGGTCAAGAACTTCAACGAGCTGAACCTGCCCGCCGAGGCCCTCATCTATCTGTGCAGCCTAAACAGGGGGTTGGTGCTAGTCACAGGCCCCACCGGAAGCGGCAAATCAACCACGCTCGCCGCGATGATCGACTACATAAATAACACCCGCAACACCCACATAGTAACCGTTGAGGATCCAATAGAATTCCTGTACCGCGACAACAAATCGATAATTACGCAGAGGGAAATCGGAACGGACACGGAGTCGTTCTCGGTGGCTCTGAGGCACGTTCTAAGGCAGGACCCGGACGTCATTCTCATCGGCGAAATGCGAGACCTAGAGACGATATCCACCGCGCTCACCGCCGCAGAGACCGGGCACTTGGTGTTCAGCACGCTGCACACCACGGACGCCCCCGGCACGATCGACCGAATCATCGATGTTTTTCCGCCGCACCAGCAGTCGCAGATCCGCATCCAGTTGGCCAACGCCCTTCAGGGCGTGGTCTGCCAGAAAGTGTTGCCGCTGGCTAAGGGCGCGGGACGAATCCCGGCTACCGAAGTCATGATGGCCACGCCCCGCATCAAACAGCTAATCAACGAAAAAGGCAGCGCAATGGCTTTCTACGAGGCCATCCTCGGCTCGCCTGAATTTCTGCATATGCACACTATGAACCAAGACCTCGTCAGGTTGAAAAAAGCGGAAATCGTCACTATGGAGGCAGCATTGGGCAACTCGCCGAACCCGGACGAATTCAAGCTCAACCTGCGCGGAATCTATGCGGGCGGCACGAAGGACGATATGCGCGGCCCCGGAGCCAAAGACGGCAAGTTCGAAGGCAGATACAAAGCCGGCGGCCCTGCCTGACCGAGGCCGAAACTCTCGTTCATGGTTCCTATAAGGTTTTTTTCATTAGGATTCGAGTCGCTATTTAAACGCGGGCCAACTAAGAGGCGGCGGTTCAAGCGGCATTCACAAGCCGCATTCGATCGAGCCTTTGGAGTACGGCATGACTTCTCCGCCGAAAATTATCACGTCTCCTCCGAGGAACTGGGCCATTTTTTCAAGTTTTAAAGCCGAAACCATTTCCAAGGAGTCCCTAAATAAAACTTCCCCGGACGTTTTTCTGAACGCGCTGGGCCTGAGATTTCTCCTAGAGACGACGTAAATAAAAACAGGCTGTGTGTTCTTCGACTCTTTCAACCATTCGCAGTTGTGAAACTGATTCAGGACATCAAAGCGTCCGTCGATCAGGTGATGTTTTTTCTCCGCGTCAAACACTATCGCGCGGCCGTAATTCTTTTCCATCGAGTCATTTCTGATGAAATCAGAAGCCAGTCTCGACTCTTGTCTTTTCAGGGCGGCGGATTTCCAGTTTTTCCCGATTCCCGTTGCGGAGATTATGAGATTTGCTGAAACGATGGCGGCGGCAAAGCAAAGAAATCCGATCGCCGCATAGCGACTCAAGTTGCCAAGTTCTCCTTTTATTGATTCAGCAATCCACGCCCAGACTGAGGCGATCCAGAACAATGCCCCTGCTGTGGCCAAGTGCCACATATAGGTTTCTGCCTGCATAAGCGCGTTAGCGTTTCCTTGAACTCGCGGATCCAAGAATATCACGCTGATGGCAAAAAGAAACGCAAATAAAACGGAGAAATGAAAAAGGAATATATAGAGGAACTTTTTTTGCTTGCCGCTCAGCAAGCCTCTAATGAAAGCGGAGGCCGAAATAGCCAAAACTGCGACTGAGAAAAGCGCCAGAATCATAATGACGGCCGCGCTCGCATTGCTCCTAAGCGCGGAGAGGCTGAAGGAGGCGGTGGCTGCCGCCGGCATATCCCCGAAAAATATTGAGATAGCTGAAAAGTAGTGTGAAAAAGGGATGTGAAAAAGATTGAATCCAAGAACAAGTTTGCTTGAATACTGTGAAACAGCTTCAGTTTGAATCAGCTTGCCTATCGCTATAAGCGCTAAAAAGCCGGAACTGGCGATAACCGCCGCTCGGCCGGCTCTACGGACGAATGGGCCTTTGCCTAAAAAAAGGATCGAAGCGCCTCCCGCCACGCCTAAATAAAACCCGCCGAACCACACGAAGACAGATGCCGCCACTAACGCGGCGATAGCTGCCGAATGCGCGGGAGAAGAGTTTTTCTCACAGTCCATCGCCGACACCAGCAACATAAAGTAATAGGGAAGGATGGCCCACATAAAAGCATAGGCGAGTTTGCCTTTTAAGCCAGAATAATAAAGAACCAGACCGACACCGAAGAGAAGCAGGGATCCGGGGCTTAGGAATATTTTTCCGAAACGCATCCAGCCCGCCACTCCGAAAAACACCATAGCTAGATAGACAATCGAATATGAGGCGTGAAGCCCTGCGCCGGTTTTTGCGGCCGCGCTCACGGCCCAGCGCGCTCCGGGAGGCTGTTGTCCTATGAACTGCCGTCCCACAAACGACAAGTCTTTGCGCTCAGCTGTTTTCTCCCAGTTAGGGATTGTGTATTCCAGCCCTCTTTCAACCCGCCTCAAAGCATGCAACATCGCGCTGTCGTCGCCTCCAAGATTAAGGCCGGAAAGTTGAGGCGAGAGAGCGTATGGCAGTTTGACGAAGACAGCGAGCGCTGAAAAAAACAATATAATTGCCGCAGTCCGAATCTCCGCGTTTCTTTTCAAAGCCTAGCCTCTCAAATATGGCTTCAGTTTCTTCTCAAAGCGATTCATTATCAATCTCGCGCGAAAAATTGTTAACGGTCGGCTAATAATAGCGCTATATGTCTCAAAGAAGCGTCCAACGCGCGAAAAATTGACAAATGCTTCAAGGCCGAAACGTTCGATTCAGCCTAGATTCTAATTAAGAATCTGGGGTTAGCTTAGCTGCAGATTTTTCAACAGCAAAAAAAGCGGGCCTTGCGGCCCGCTTTTTGTTTTCAATTAGCGCGCGGTGTTCTGCGCGATTCATCACATATCCGGCTTCATAGCGGGGTAGGTTATGCCCTCGTGGCAGGACTCGCATTCGACTTTCTTGTCGAATCCGCCGACGTGGCAGTCGCCGCAGTCGAATGAGCCGTGAACATCGCCGAGTTTAACGCCGACGCTCTTGGCGTGGTTGAAGTTGTCCGCCGACCATTTGCCGTGGCAGGAGCTGCATTTGCGGCTGATCTTCTTGTCGAACCCGCCTTTGTGGCAGGAGTCGCAGGAGAGTTTCGCGTGGTATTTCTTAAGCGGGAATCCGGTCTTGGCGTGGTCGAAAGCGCCGCCCTCAACCTCTTTGTCTTTGTGGCATTTGTCGCAGGCAGCGGTCGCGTGGCACTTGAAGCAGGAGTCGGCGTCGTGGTTGGCTTTGGCGACAGGCTCGCCCTTCTTCTCTCCGGCGACGCGTTTGACGTCGTGGCAGGCCGCGCAACTTGCTCCGGCGTGGCAGTCGTTGCAGTTCAAGCCGTAGAAGCTGACGTGAGAATTATGGAAGAATGTTACTTTAGTGTTGCTGTATTTGGGAACTGAGTACACATATTTTTCAGATGACTTCGGGCTTTGATAGATATTGGCGGCAGGCTTCTGGCCCTTGCTGACGTGGCAGCCGGCGCATGAGGTGTCGCCCGTCCAGCCTTTGTGGCAGTCGAGGCACTGTTGATGGTAAGCGGCTTTGAGAGTGGGGACTTTTAGGTCTTCCCTGACGAGTTCTTGTTTGTGGCAGGAGGCGCAGGAGGGTATGGGTTTGTTTGGAGAGGAGTGGTGGTGGCAGGTCCAGCAACCGTTCTGCATCTGCGCGTGGTCGGCGTGTTTGAAATGGTCGAACTTGACGGGAGCGTATTTGCCGTCGATTTTGTCGAGGGCAAACATGCGGGGTCCGTCTTCGGGCCGGAGCATGTTTTCAGGGCTTGCTTTCGGCGGATGGTATACGGGGCATTTGCGAAGGGCGCTGTCGCTAGGAGTCGGAATCGAATTTACGTGACAGGTTTCGCATTTGCCGGGGAGAATCTGTTTGCTGGCGGAAGGTTTTTCCGCGGAGGCGAAGATCATCGCGGCGCCGAGGGTGACGACCAGCGCTGTGATTCCCGGGATTTTGAATTTGCTCAACATTGTATCGGTCTCCTGATCGTGGAAGTTTTCCCGCTTAGCTAGTTATTTCGCGTGGGCGGGCGGCTGGTCGACTATCGGGAAGATGAAGCAGATCAGCCTGAACAGGAACAAAATGGCCGCGCACTGAGCGGCGCAAACCATAATCTCTCCAAATGTCGGGAAGTAGCCTCCGATGGCGTTGGGCGGCATGAACGAAGTGATGTAGGTGTTCACGCGGTTCGCCGAGACGCCGAGGATGAACAGGAAAGAGGCAAAGAAAAGCGCGCGGGGCGACTTTCTCACTGCTTCGAACCAAGTAAGCACGAAGGGGAGGCAGACGCCGATGAAGAACTCGACCTGAAAGGCTGTGGCGCGGTAGGTTCCCTCGAACATGAGGCCGAGGTTGCCTCTGAGAGCGAGGTCGACGACCCTAAGGGCTATGTACGCGCCGATGAACAGCGGAAGCGCGCGGGAGAACGGGGTGACTGCCTGCATCTCGTATTTCGTGCCGAATGCTTTAGATGTCCACAGGGAGGCGGCGACAGCGGCCGCAAGCCCGACGGCGATGGCCGACAGGTAGAATAGAACGGGAAGCAGCGGGGTCCACCACAGGCCGTGAACTTTTTCGGGGCCGGGTATGACCATTATGGTTCCCAGAGTCTGCTGGTGAAGGGTGCAGAGGACGATGCCGAGGATCATGAACAGGCTCATGAGTCTGCCGAGAACGGTGTCTCCGACTTTAAATGAGAATTCGAGAAGACCGTTGAACATCTTGAGCGGGCCGGGAAGGTTGACTTTTCCGATGAAGCGCTTGAAGAGGATGGGGGCAAACTCGATGTAGAGAACGGTCAAGTAGCTCATGACGCACATGGCGACTTCGAACAGAGCGGAGTTGACCTGCCACATCGAGGGGAGCACCGGATGCCAGATCACGTAGTATTTGCCGAGGTCGACCACGAGTGCGACGCCGACGAACGTGTATGACAGGAGCGCGAGAACCAGCCCCGGGCGCATCATGACGTGGTATTTGTGTTTGTGGACGACATGAACGATGGCCGTGAGAGTGAAGCCCGACGAGCCGATGGCGGCGATGGCGGCCACGTTGATGGCTTTCCAGATGCCCCACGGATAGTCGTGCGACAGATTGCTGGCCGGGCCGAGGCCCAAAGCGTACCTGTACGCCGCGAACCCGGCTCCGACCGCCATTACGGCGACCAGCAACAGCGTGCCGGGCGTGAAAAATTTTCCTTCTATCGGTCTTGCTTCAGAGTGTCCGCTCATTGCGCCGACTCCTTTTATTCGTGATCTTCGCCGTCTTTGGGTTTGAACAGCCACATCGCCGCGCCCACAAGCGCGTACAGCGATATCGGCGGTATCCAGTGCTTGAACATGCCGTGCATAATCGTCTCGCTCGTCTGCGCGTTGCTTATGTCGGCGACTTTCGGGAACCCTATCTGGTCGAACGGAAGCCCGGCCAGATACATCCAAGAAGTTCCTCCGGCGTCATGCTCGCCGAAGACTTTTTCGACGTAGCGGGACGGATTTCTCATTATTCTTTCGTGGGCAATTTCGATAAGTTCTTCGCGTTTTCCGAAAGTCATCACGCCCATCGGGCAGGCGTCGGCGCAGGCGGGGACTCCGCCCTCTTCGACGAACTCGAAGCAGAACGTGCACTTGCGGATCGACGGCGTGAACGCGTTGTCGAACTCGTTGGCCGGAACCTGAAACGGGCACGCCATCATGCAGTACCGGCAGCCGATGCATTTGCCGTAGTCGTAATGCACCGCGCCGTTCTCCTTTTTTCTGAGCGCGCCGACGATGCAGGCGGACGCGCAGGGAGCGTGGTTGCAGTGCATGCACTGGTTCTTCACGTACACCGGCTCTCCGGTCTCCGGATTGTCGAACTTATTGACGACGGTGTACGACTGAGGCGAAAACTTCCGGTACGAGCCGAAAACGCCCTTGTCCTGAAAACTTTCTTCCGGAGCAGGGGGCTTTGTGAGGTTGTTCCGCCTGTCGCAAGCCAGTTCGCACTCCCGGCAGCCGATGCACAGCGTGGTGTCCACCAGAACGCCGAGGGTGTTGGGCGACAGTTCGGGGCCGTGAGCGGCGGCGGCCGTCTGCGCGCCCGCCAGCGTCCCTCCGGCCAGAACCAGCCCCGTAGTCTTTAAAAATTCGCGTCGGTTCATCTTTCTTCCTCCGCTTTCGCGCCTGTGGGGCGCCTGCGTGTGATGCTGTTTTTCCCTTTCGGACTTCCCTTGTCGTCCGCCTTATTAAAGCGCTCGCTGGGGGCGCAAGGCGGCAACGCAATCTAAGAGCTTGTTATTTTTATCACAAGCGCGGCGCGGATGTCAATTATTATTAATAAGTAGCGATGCGAAAACGGCGGGCAATTTATTGGCCGGGGCGGCGACGCGCGGGCGCGCCCGGCGCTAATATATATGCGTCGGGGGGTGTCGCGGGTGGACAGTCAAAACTGGAGAGACCTTCCGCCGCAGGGCATGGATATAATCGCGGCGGTGGCGGACGCCGTCAAATCCGGCCGCGGGCTGGAATCCATTCTGGACAACATTATTGACCTCGTGCTTGAGATAATGAGCGCGGACGCCTGTTCGATATGGCTATATGAGCGGGGCGCGCTGAGGCTCAAGGCCGGGCGCGGCCTGAATATGGCGGCCGCAGACGCGTCTTCAATCGAGCTTGGAGACGGGGTCACTGGCAGGGTCGGGCTGCACAGGGAACCGATTGCTATTTCCGACGTGCGCGAGGACAACAGGTTCAAGCCCATTCCTGAACTAGGCAATGCAGCGTATATGTCCATCCTCAGCGTCCCGATGACGGACCAAGACAGGCTGGTCGGCGTGCTTAATGTGAGGACGGTCGAGCCGTACAGCTACACTGAAACGGAGATGAAGTTCGCAACGTACATCGCGGCGCAGCTTGTCGGCGCGATACGCAACACGCAGTTGTATGAGGAAGTCATAAAAGGTTTCAGAGAGATAGCGATAATCCATCTGGTTAGCGAGATAATCAACTCGGTTAGGGATATCGATGAGATGACGGCGGTGATAGTGCGGACATGCGCGGAGCATCTTTCCACAAGGGGATGCGTGCTTAGGATGCTGGACCCGGCCACAGGGCTGTTGGAGATAAAAGGCTCGCACGGGGTTCCGGCGAGCGCGGCTGCGGCTACGGCGCTTCGGATAGGGGAAGGCCTCGCGGGCAAATGCGCGGCGGAAAAACGCGCGATACTGCGGAAAGACTTGCTGAACGACCCCGGGGAGTTCGTGGACGCGTTGGGCCTCGGCATGAAGTCGGCCATCTGCGCGCCGCTGGTTGTTAAGGACAGGGTGGTCGGCACTCTCGGCGTGTTCGACAAGATGCCGGAGGACGGAGGCGAGCCGATTTCCTTCGAGGAGGAGGACGCGGGCCTAGTGACCATTATCGCGAATCAGGCGGCGATGGCTATTGAGAACGCCCGCTTATATGCCGAGAAGGACGCCCGCATCAGCGAACTTCAACTTCTGCTTGAGATAAGCAACATCATGCGCGGAACGCTCGATTTCGAGTCCCTGCTGTACATAATCCTCACCAGCGTGACGATGTCTCAGGGATTCGGGTTCAACCGGGCGCTGTTGTTTCTACACGACGAAAAGAGCGGGACGCTTAAGGGAGAGATGGCCGTGGGGCCGCTGAGAGCGGCGGACGCCTCGCGGCACTGGCACTCGTTCACGCCTAAAGGAAAGACCCTTCAGGAAGTGGTTCTCGAATACGGGAAGTTCAATCGCGAGGCGGGTTTCGAGATAGACATGCTGGTGAAAAAGATGTCGGTTCCGGTGAAGCCGGATAAAGGAGCTTTGGCGCGAACAGTCTTGGAAAGGACTTCGTTCAACGTGGCGGACTATAGTCCTGCCGAGGGCGGCGAGGAGTCGGCGCTGTCAGCGATGGGGTTTTCAACCTTCGCGACTGTTCCCCTCATAGCGCGAGAGAAAGTGGTCGGGATAATGGTGGTGGACAATCTGGTGACTCGCGCGCCGATAACCGACGAGCAGCTTGAATTCGTGCAGCTTTTCGCCAACCAAGCGGCCAGCGTTCTGGAGACCAGCCGGCTGTACAAGAACATAGAGCAGGCGAACCGGAGGCTGGTGGACGCCAGAGAACTGCTGGTGCGCTCGCGGACACTGGCCACTCTCGGCGAGTTCTCTGCGGGCATAGCGCACGAGCTTCGCAATCCGCTGGTGTCTATCGGCGGGTTCGCCCGGCGGTTGGCTCGCAAACTTCCTCCCGACTCGGAGGAGGCGAGGCACGCCCGCATCATATTCAATGAAGTCGAGGGCATGGAAAAGATACTCAGCCAGATATTAGAATTCGTGGGCGGCGCGAAAACGGAAACGCAGCAGGTGGACATAATAGGCGTGTTCGAACAGGTGTTCGTGTTGCTTCACGACGCGATAAACTCAAAGAACATATCTTTGCAAACCGACTTCGACGAGCGCGCTCGGACGTTGCTCGTGGATGAAGTGCAGATGCGGCAGTTATTCATTAATCTTATTAAAAACGCGGTGGAGGCGATGAAGGGCGAGGGCGGCTCTCTCAGGGTGAAAACCACTCTGATGGAAACGGAAGAGGGCGGCGTCGGGCTTGAAATTAGCGACACCGGCGTGGGAATATCATCGGAAGACCTCGAACACGTGTTCGACCCGTTCTTTACCCGGAAAAGTTCAGGGACAGGGCTTGGGCTTTCCGTCTGCGCGAGAATCGTCGAGGGAAACCACGGCGGAAAAATGTTCATAGACAGCCGCAAGGGAGAGGGCACGAGCGTGCTGATATGGCTCCCGCCGGAGACGCTGGCGGGAGGCGAAAGCGGTGGCGGGCGGGGGCCGCTCTCCGGAAACGGATGAGTTGGGCCTGCGGGGCTTTTCAGCGCTCCGGTCTTTCTAAATATCCGCTCGCGGGTTAAAATGAAAGACTGCCGGCGGGCGAAGACAATCTTCACGGAAGGCCGAAATGGCGATACCCGAACAGTTTGTGCCGGATTTTTACAAGAAATACGTGCGTATGACGGCGGTCGCTTCCGTTTTTTTCAAGCACGGGTTTTTCTGGGCCGCAGAGGCTCTTGAGCTTACCCGCCTGTTTCCCCGCAAGATGCGCGAGCGAGTGCTCGCATCCGACGAATATCAGCTTCCCCTTCCGGTCCGGCTCCGCAGGGTTATAGAGGAACTCGGCCCCACGTATGTAAAATTCGGCCAGATTTTAAGCACCCGCCCGGACCTTATTCCGCCGGACATCGTTAAAGAGCTTTCAAAGCTTCAGGACGAAGTGTCGCCTTTCCCGTTCGAGCAGGTTCAGGAGTGCGTCGAGGAAGAACTCGGCAGGCCGCTTGATCAGGCGTACAAGTCGTTTTCTCGCGCGCCCATCGCGTCGGCTTCCATCGGGCAGGTTCACGAGGCGACGCTCGCGGACGGGCGCGAGGTCGTCGTGAAAGTTCAGCGCCCCAATATCGAAAAAATCATAAAAATCGACACTGAAATAATGCTTGATCTGGCGGTGAAAGCCGAAAAAAGGTTCGAAGAGGCTCGCCTGTTCAATCTCGTCGAGCGAGTCGAGGAGTTCACAAAAACCATTCATCAGGAGCTGGACTACACGAACGAGGGACAGAACGCGGACAGATTCCGAGTCAACTTTGAGGACGACGACTCCATCCACATTCCGTTCGTGTACTGGGACTACACCACGCGCAGAGTCCTCACGATGGAATACATTCACGGAATAAAAATCAAGGACAAGGAAAAGCTTGTCGCCAGAGGATACGACCTGACGTATCTGACGGAAGTGATTGCGAACGCATATATAAAGATGATATTGCTGGACGGGTTTTTCCACGGGGACCCGCACTTCGGGAACATATTCGTGACCGAGGGGCAGGTGGTGGCGCTGATTGATTTCGGCATGGTGGGCGTGGTGGACCCGATAATGAAGAAGAACATGGCGAGGTATTTCATATCGCTTGTGAACAAGGACGCTACGGCGCTGGTCGAAGTGCTGGAAGAGATAGCGACCATCGCGCCGGACGCGGACCGGGACGCGCTGACGCGCGAAGCCGGAAGGATGATGCAGAAGTATTCGGACGTCTCGCTGGGACAGATAAAGCTGGAAGACCTTGTGATGGAGTTGTATAACCTCGGGATGAAATACAAGATAACGCTGCCCGGCGAGTTCACGCTGATGGACAAGACGCTGGTGACGCTCGAAGGGCTTGGAAGGCATTTGGATCCGGGGTTTGACCTAGTGGGGACGGCGGCGCCGGCGGCGCGGATGCTGTTCAGGCGCGAACTGGACTTCCGCCAGTTCGGCGGCGACATGGTGCGCACTTTCCTCGACCTGCGCGACCTCATGGCCGCGCTCCCGCGCAGGCTCGACAGAATTTCGAAAAACATCGAGCAGGGTCATCTTAAAGTCAGGATCGAGATGGACAGCTACGTGGAGACGGCGCGCTCGATGGTGGACCGCCTGAGCCAGAGTTTCAACCGGCTGTCGATGTCGATCGTGCTGGCGGCGCTGCTGATAGTGGTGGCCCTCATCCTGCCGGACAGGGATTCGGCCGTCGCGTTCGGCATGTCTCTGCGAGAGATAGCGCTAGGATGCGTTCTTCTGCTGTCGGCGGCATGGATAATCTCCCTGTTCCGCTCCGGCGGCAAATAACCCCGCCGGGGCGCGAAGCCTTATATGACAAAGACCGAACCCGCTCCCGGAACGCTGTACGTTGTGGCCACTCCTATTGGCAATCTTGAGGATGTGACATTGCGCGCGCTGAAGGTGCTCGGCGGGGCTGACTGGATAGCAGCGGAAGACACTCGCCGGGGCAGGACTCTCCTCGAACGGCACAAAATAAAGACGCGGCTCATCAGCTTCGGCGGCGATATGGAGGAGCGGAAGACTCCTGCTCTTCTGGAGCGGCTGGCGGCGGGCGAGCGCGGGGCGCTGATAAGCGACGCAGGAACTCCGGGAGCTAGCGACCCCGGCGCGCGGCTCGTCGCGGCGGCAGCCGCCGCTGGCATCCCTGTCTGCCCCATCCCCGGCGCGTCCGCGGTGGCGGCCGCGTTTTCGGTGTCCGGCCTTGAAAGCCCCCGGTTCGTGTTCGAAGGTTTTCTTCCTCGCTCCGGGGAGAAGAGAAGGCGCGCGCTGGCCGCTATGAAAAATGAAGAACGCGCGGCGATTGTTTTCGAATCGGCAAACAGGATGCCGGCCACGATGGCTGACTTGTTCTCGGAACTGGGCGACAGGCGGTTGTCGATAATGCGCGAGATGACGAAGTTCAACGAGGAAATCATCAGGACGACTCTCGGCGAGGCTGCCGGGGGCGCGGTTAAACTGAACCCGAAAGGGGAATATACTATAGTAATCGAAGGCGCGCGGGAGCGGGACGCCTCCGCCGTGGATGACGACGGGGACGAGCGTCTGCCGCGTCTTTTGAGGATACTGGCGGGAGCGGGGATGTCCGCCCGGGACGCGGCGAAGGCGGCGTCCGAGTTCCTCGAAGTCCCCCGAAACAAAGCTTACGCGGAAGCGACGCGGCTGAATCAAAGCCCGGAGCATGAGCGCGAGGAGGATTAAAAGTTCCGGAGCGGGCCGGTCAGCGCGGCCCCGGATTCGGACTGCGGCGATGAAAGCGGGATTTGGCAAAACGGCGAAGTGGTTTTTCGCGCTAGTTGTGGCGCTGGCTGCGGCGCGCGCGCTTTCGCCCGCGACGGCGCTCGCGGCGGTGTTCGAGCTTGAAATCGCGGGCGGCGCGGCGGTGAGGGTGGGCGAGGTTGCCTACCTTAAGATAACGATGGAACAGGGGACGGACCCGGCCGTCGGCGCGCAGTGCTCGCTGAGCGCGGATCCGGCGATGATCGAGTTTTTGCCTGACCGCAACCTGTACGCCGCCGACGCCCTTTTCAGCATGGTCGAGAAATTCAAGGTGTCGCCTGAAACGGGCACGGTGGTTTTCCACGCGCGCGCAAACGAGCCTCCCGGCGGCAGGGTTGTTTTTCTCAAAGCTCCGTTCAGGATGAAAAGGCCGGGGGCGACGTTCGTGAGTTTCTCTTCGACCGCCTTGTTCGGGGAGGAGGAGAAACGCGCTTCGAACCCCGGATACGTTAGACTGCTGGGATACGAAGGGGAGAGCGCGGACCCGCTGTTGTACGCGACGCTGGCGGGAGACAACGCGCTTCTCAGGACAGGCGCGCGGGAGAGCATGTTCGAGACATCCGCAGCCGGGCCGCGAGGCTCCTCGCTCGATCAGGAGCTTGCCCTTATGGATATGGGCATGCGCGCGCTAGACAAAGCCCAAGACGAAAAATCCGCGGACGTCGTCATCGGATTCAGCAAGAGGCAGGTCCGAATCGGCGTCAACCAGTGGACCCGGCTGGACATCGTGATAGACAAGTTCCCGGAATACGAAACCATGACCGGGATCGAGGTGACGATAAAATACGACCCCAGATATCTCATGCTGACAGACAGGCTGGGAAGGGAGACGACTTCCGTCGAGGTGCTCGAGCCGCTGGACGATATGACGCGCGCGCAGTTGCTCAAGATGATGGAGGAGATGGGGCTAGCCGCCCCGCCGGACGCGGAAGCGGACACGCTCCGCTCGATAATAGACGGCGCGCGCAGGTGGGACTACCGCAGCATCTTTACCCTGCCTTTCTCAAACAGGGTGGACAAGTCGAAGGGCGAGATCAAGCTGGCCCTTCTGGCCAACCTGACGGCGGCGGCGGGAGAGACGAAAGCCCCTATGACTGTGGCCACTCTGCTGTTTAAAGGGCTCCGCTCAGGACAGAATATCCCCGTAGAGATGATTGACGCGATGGTCCCGGTTAGCAAAGGAACACAGCACGTCCGCAACGCTTTGATCACCATCGACTCCTCTCAGAAGGGGTGCGACGAGTCCCTTCCTCCGTCGCTCTGTTCGGGCACTTTCAAGATAACCGGCAACATGCAGTTGACGCTCGACAGGGCGAGCATAGACAGGAAGTCGCTGGTCGGCTCCAGCAAAGAAGACCACACCACGGTGGACACCAAGGTCGAAAAGCTGAATCTTCAGCAGGCGTGGAACGTCTATCTCGACGGCAGCTTCCGAAACGGGATGACGGTGAACGGGAACATGAGCGACAGCCCCGGCCAGCCGGAACAGCATCTGGACGTCGAAGTGGCAAGCAAGTACGGAACTGTCAGGTTCGGAGACTTCAACACGAATTTCGAGAGCGGAACGATGGTCAGCATGGACCGGCAGAAGATAAACGGCATGCAATTCGACTACAAGTCCGGGGGAGTGGAGTTCGCGGCGCTGCTCGCAGAATCCAGATCCAGCACGAAGTTCTCCGCTCTCCCCGACGGTCAGAATATCACAGGCCCGTACAAATTCAACGCGGGAATGATAATCCCCGGAACCATCCACATATTCAAATCGGACGGAACCGAGATTGCGGCAACGCAATACACCGTCAACTACAGGACGGGGGAGATATACTTCGTCGAGCCGGTTCCATCCGGCGAAAAACGCTCGATAAGCTATGAAGAAACGTCGTTCCTGTTCTCTACCGGGAACCTGCGGGCGTACAGGATGTCGTATAAAAAGACGGACGCGGCCGGAAGAAACGATAAATTTAAAGTGGGGGCGGTGTACCGCGTCGCGTCCGCTCCTAAAAGCACCTCGGTCATCCTCGACGGCGAGGAGCTTGTGGACGTCTCCCACAGTTCCATCGAGCAGGTCCCCTGCCCATACAACACGAGCAAAACCTGCGCCGTAGTGAACCTGACTCAAGCCTATATTCTGAAAGGCTCGGTGACGGTCACGCACGGAGGCAAGGCTTACAATCCGAGCGTTAGCGGCGGGCCTGTATATGCGGGACATCGAAGCTACCTTCACGGCAGGTTCCATGTCGAAAGGGGCGTAACCGGAACGGGCATATACGGTCAGATATCAATAAAATATTCATACTACAATCCCGAACAGATATCTTCTCAAGGATACATGGTGTACAGGATTCCCGACAACGGGTTCGACACGGCAGACAGTTCGACGATGGGAACGTACTGGTCGTGGCCATCGAACGCGTTCCCCGGCAGCGAGACCGTCCTGCTGTCCGACACCGACTCATACGAAGAAAAGTGGGATGATGTGGCCATCTGCAACGGGCTGACTCAAGCGGTAACGGGGGGCGGAACGACCATCGTTAGGTCGGACAACACGACGTTTTGCCCGGGCGACTATGACAAAACGCTAGACAATATGTCCGTATTCTATCAATTCTACGACGCCGGAACCGATTCGTTCCTTAAGTTCTCAAACTGGGTGAACCTGCCGAATACCGACCCCAGATACAAAGAATACAGATACCTGAAAATAAGATATTTCACAACGCCGATGGAGTCATCAGTGGGGTCGGAGTTCGAAAAGACGGCTCTGGGATTGACGGCGTCGGCCAACCTCGGAAGGCGTCTGACCGTCGAGGGAGAATACGCGCTCACCAACTCAGACCTCGCGGCCTCCTACGGCTCCGGAGAGGAGACGGTGACGATAGACGCCGACTCGTACACGCTTGGCGGCAAGGAAACGGGAAGCCTTTGCGTTTACGACGGAACGAACGCGGCAGACAGGACGCTGACGTGCAACTTGCCGAACGGCAATATCGTCGGCTCTGTCAAGGTGATGGTTCGCCACTGCGAGCGCGTGGACGCCAATCCCATCAACTCCTGCCTTTGCGACAAAGAGGGATTGGACCCCGGAAACGACTGCTACGACCCGCTGACGGGAACCAACAAGATAAAGTATCAGGCCGAGACGTTCGAGATAAGCAGGCTTTACGTGAGGGAGGAGCGGGCGGACGGAAGGGTCGTCCTTGTCCGTCGCGCCGTCGGGCTTCTCCCCGGCGGTTTCACTTACGACCTAGGCTTTGCCGACAGCGGACACTACTTCCCCCGCAAGTTCGACCAGCTCGAAGTGAGCTATATCTACAACCGCGTTCTCGGTTCGATCGTCGAGGGAAGCAAACATAGCCTGAGAGCTAATTACAACGGAAAACTGGTCAAAGTCAGCCTGACCAAAGGTTTCACCGACCCGTTCTTCGACACCAGCGTGGGCGGCTCGAAATCGGCTTTGGCGAACACCGACTCGACTTTGTTGACATTGAACACAACAGTGAAGAAATGGCAGTTGACTTTCACCAGAAATGAAACTGAAACAGGCAGCATAAACGCGAGCACTCTAGAACCGTCATCATTAAGCTCGTCCGTGACGAAAGGCGTTGACGCCTCATTCACCGGACGCAAACACATAAGGGGCTTTACGATAAAGACCAGCATCGTGGACAGGATGAACGCAAGCTCGATGGGCACAGCCTCGGAGACCGTGGCGGAAACCACTGAGAACTCGACGTCGGTGGCGATGACGAACAGCTTCATGAAAGACCTTCTGGCGATAACTTCGGGGTTAAGCCTGCTGGACAAAAAGAACGCGGACAAAAGCGACCTTGACACGAGCGCCATCGGAAAATCGCTGAACATAAACTTCAAACCCCGCAGAAACATCGGGCTGATTCTAGACTTCAAGGACAACCGCACAAGGTCTGAGCAGGCGTCCGTCAAGGACGTGGTGGGTCGAACGAACAACTACACGCTCAACTACAGGCCTCTGGAGCTGATGGACATCAACGCTACGCTCGCAAGAAGCGCCTCCGGAAGCGCCGGCAAGACCACCGTTCAGGAAACATCGAATTACAATTTTAAAGTTTTAAAGGATTGGCGAAGGTTCAGCGGGGTAAATCTGACATTCAGCAAAACCCGCACCCCGTCTGAAACCTACTCAAGCTCCAGCGACTCCCGAAACCTTACTATGAATATCCGCCTCCCGTGGAAAATGACTCTGATTCCGACTTTCACTAGAAACGTGTCCGGCTCCGGGACGGGATGGAACAAGTCCGATACCCGGAACCTTCGCCTCACATACGCGCCGACAAAAGGAAAAATCAAGAGCGCAAGCTGGATAAACAACAACCAGAGCAGCGAGCGTCCGGCTACAACGACATCCGCCGAAACCAAAACCAGAACGGCCACGGACACGCTGGCGATGACGGTGGCCCCGTCGTCAAAGGGGACGGTCGCGGTGAGCTACAACAGGACGCCCGCCAGTTATAACCATAAGTTCTCGATGACAGGGAACTACTTGTGGCGCAACAACATAAACGTCGGCTTCAATGTGAGCCAAGACCACAAAGGCGGAACCATTCCGTCTCGCACCACGTCGCTGGGCTTGAACACGTCGTACCAGCTCAACGCCTTGACCAGTTTCAGCCTCACGTTCAAAAGGGACTTGGTAAAGAGCGAAACGCCGGGGACCAAATCAACGACAAATCTAAGAGCGACGCTGAACACTAGGTTCGATTGACCGAGGGCCGCCGGGATTGATGGCGCGATTCGAAAGGCGCAGGCGGCCGCGCGGGAGGGGGCGCAATGACTCTAGCGGGAGAAAAAATAAACAGGCAGCTTCTCAAGCTCGCGGACAGGCCGCGTCCGGACTGGTCCCGAGAAAGCCTGCTTTTGCTGAACGGCGAATGGGAATATCGGGAGGACGGGCTGGGCATCGGGCGGCTCGACCGATGGAGCGACGCGCGCGCGTTCGACAAGACCATCGAGGTTCCTTTCTGCGTCGAGTCTGAGGCCTCCGGCGCTGCGATAAAGAATCCTTCCCGCGTCGTCTGGATGAAAAAACGTTTCAGGGTTGACTCGGCTTTCAGGCGGGGGCGATCTCTCATCCTTAACTTCGGCGCAGCCGACTACGAGGCGCGCGTGTGGCTTAACGGCAAATATCTCGGCTCCCACAAGGGGGGCTACTCCCCGTTCAGCTTCGACATAACCGAGACAGCGAGCGCGGGCGAAAACGCGCTGGCAGTCAGAATCTCCGACTCGCGCGATCCGCGCATCCCGCGCGGAAAACAGACTTTCCTCCACAAGCCTTTCTCGATTTTTTACTCCACCGTAACCGGGCTGTGGCAGCCTGTCTGGATAGAGGCTGCGGGAGGGATTCGCGCGGCTGGAGCGCGCGTCGATTCGGATCCGGCGGACGGGCGCGTCAGATTATCCATCGAGCTGGAAGGTCCCGAGCCGCCGACGGCGATCCGCGTCTCTTCGACACTCCCTTCCGGAAAGGCTTTGTCTAGGACTTACACGGGCGGCGAACTCCGGATGGAGGGAAAAAAGGCGCAAGTCGAGTTCGAAGTTCCGGAGGTCGAGACATGGTCGCCTGATCGGCCCCGGCTCTATCCTATGAGAATCGAGCTGCTTGACGCGCGTTCGCGGACCGTTGATGCCGTGGATTCGTATTTCGCCTTCAGAACCGTCGGGATATCCGACGGTCGAATATTGCTAAACGGCAAACCGCTCTATCAGAAGCTGCTGTTGGATCAGGGCTTCT
>ERZ795059.2329-NODE-2329-length-19824-cov-9.003794_pt1 | contig 19824 bp, 16 predicted proteins | sample MGYA00375143_ERZ795059 | MGnify/ENA primary metagenome ERZ795059 (study PRJEB30188, sample SAMN05720168) | activated sludge metagenome | isolation source: Anaerobic digester | place: USA | collected 2015-01-07 ... | reverse complement strand
ATCGTTTTTAAAGATTTGCGCAGTGTACCGACCATGCTTTCATACTCCTGTGAGACGTTTATTTAGATTTGTTATCCTGAATGTCACTGAATAATCCGATTTTCATTAGAACAAAACTGATCGACCTATATCCACTTTCCCGTGTATCTTCAAGTAGTTTTTTCACAGGTAACAAAACAGCGGCGGCGGCATCAACTCCCGGATAAAATCAGCCATAAGTATCCGGATATCCTATGGATATCTTTTTAAAAGACTTCTGCAAATCATGACAAAATGATGCCGGCGGCATCCGATGGCAAATATAAGCCGAACGATGCGCAAAAACGCGCTCTGTCGGCAAAAAACTCCAGCCATCCGGCCGGGTCTATTTCATCTTTGGGTTTAACGTGCCATTTTTGCCTGCGGCTTTAATCCACTTGACACACAGGATACCGTTTCATATAGTCCAGACTCGCTAAAAGGAAGTTTTACCATAAATGTTTCGGTATGAATTCGTAACACAAATTGAGATTGACGCGACAGCGGAGCGAGTATGGAACGTCCTCACCGACTTGGATTCCTTTCCCCAGTGGAATCCGATGATTCGCTGGGCAAAAGGAAAAGTATGCTCGGGAGAGAGGCTGACCGTCCGGTTTGAACCGAAGGGAACCAGGGGATATACTTTTACGCCAAAGCTGCTGATCGTTGAACCGAACCGGCAACTGCGCTGGCTGGGATACCCCCGGATACCTGCATTCATGGATACCGAACATTACTGGCTCATCGAACAGATAACCGGCGAAAAATCCCGTCTGTTGCATGGGGCTATCATTTACGGCTTGCTCACACCGGTGAGCCGGATTATTTTTGAGAACACCTCCCGGGGTCCCTTTGAGCAGATGAACCACGCTCACAAAAAACGCGCCGAATCACGTGAATGAATAGTGATCCGGATTAATATTTTCTTGGCAACCTCATATCAGACAACTGAGTCAGCCTCTTATAAAAATATTTCGGATCAAAATTTCGTTTGATGGAAATGGCGCCGTGGGGACAGGCGGCGCCGCAGTCGAAACAGGCGATACAAAGCGTGGCTCCCGTCTTTAAGACATCCACACGAGGCACCCCGCTTTTTACGGCCTTTTTCATGTCTTGCATGAGATCTTTCTTGGAAATTTTGTCGGTAACAATGCATCCACCCGGACATATCTTGACACATGTGCCGCACTGCTTGCATTTTTTAGAATTAAAGAATAAATCCGCCGTTTTCACATGATTCGGATTGTCATAGGTCGGTATCCGCCATCGATCGATCACGCTGAATTTTTTCATATCATTCCCCCTGCTTGGTAATTCTTGGAGCGTCGTTCATGCCTCTTTCGTACCATTGAACCAACTGCACCTCGCGCGGCACCATGCCATCGACCCTCGGGTTGGGCCAACCGAGAGCGATACATTCGTTGAGCTTATAAGGATATTTGATGCCGAATTTTTTTCTCCATTTAGGCAGATACATCAATACCTGAATGAGACCGATCCAGCAGCTTCCCGCCCCCAGGCTGTGCGCGGTCAGGACCATGTTCTGCCCGCAAATTCCGATATCGGTGGGCGGGCTGGCCACACCCCGTCTGTCCTCCGCCAGAAGGATCAACGTCGGCGCGCCGTGAAAGACAGGCGCCCGGCCCTGGGCAATCTGCGACATCAGCCCGAACGGAACAGGATGAAGTTTGTTTTTCAAAATCCGGATGATCCATTTGACCCAGCTCAGAATATAGAGTCGGCGCAGTATATTGCCCCGGGTGTAATCAATGAAAAACATGAAGAACTTTATGATTTTCAGCGCGTCTTTTTCCATTTCTGCAAGAATTTCAGGGCTGTTGACGACAATGAATTTCCAGGGTTGTGAATTTCCGGCTGACGGGGCAAACCGGCCGGCTTCCAGAATTCTTTCGATCATGCGGTCCGGCAACGGTTCTTTTTTAAAAGCCCGGATGCTGCGCCGCTCCATGATGACTTTTTCAACGGGATTCCAGGCCATGCCTTCTTCGTATTTTCCCAACGGAGACAATACGTCATCTTTCGAACTCATATTTCCTCCTTACGGTTGATTTACTGCAAACCTTTTGAGACGTCCTTGAAACGTTATGCAATCTTCGTGTTACCCACGTACTGATTTTTCTGGGCGTCATACGTTCCTGCCACAACGCCGATCTTCTCCAGTTCTTTTTTGATGATTCGCTGTGTTTCGGTTTTGGGAAATTCCCTGACGATGCGGACAAAACGCGGAACGGCAAATTTGGCCAAATCGTCTTTGAGAAAGGCTATCAGATCCGCTTCTTTCAGCGTTTGCCCTTCCACGAGAGAAACGCTCGCCATAATTTCATCCTCCGCCAGTTCCGACGGAACGGCGTAGACGGCCGCTTCCAGCACGGAAGGATGTTTCTGAATGGTATGTTCGACTTCGTACGCGGAAACATTTTCGCCCTTGATGCGCATGAACTCCGCGTTGCGTCCGACAAAATAGAGGTAGCCGTTTTTGTCGCGCTTCACGAGATCGCCGGTGTAGATCCAGCCGTTGCGCAATTTGTCATTGCTGGCTTTCTCGTTTTTAAAATACTCCACCGATTTTTTCTTGCCTTTGGATTCGAAAATGAGCTGTCCCGGCGTGCCGTCCGGAACATCCAGGCCTTCGTTGTCCACCAGCCGGTATACCGTGTTGGGCGCGGGTTTCCCGATAGAGCCGACCGGGGCGTTGCCCAAGTTCATGATGCTTTTGCCGCCGCCGTCCACGGAACCGTACGCTTCATAAATTTTGATGCCGAATCGTCTTTCGAACTTCCCCCACTCATCCACCGGGCAGGCAGCCGACAACGTAAAGCGCACGCTGTTGACGCTGTCGTTGTCGCGGGGCGGCTGCTTCATCAGAATCGGGATCATGGCGCCGATGGTATTGAAGGCGGTAATCTTGTATTTGCGCATGTCATCCCAGAACCGGCTGGCCGAAAATTTTCTGCCCAGAACGACCCGGCAACCGCGGTGCATGCCCTGTGTCACGCACAGCCAGAGCGCGTTGCCGTGAAACAGGGGAAGGCAGGTGTAAAGAATGTCCGATCTTTTGTACAGCGCGTACGCGGGAATGGAAAGCAGCTTCAAAGTGGTTTTGCCGTAGCGGTACATGACGCCCTTGGGCAGGCCGGTTGTTCCCGACGTATAAAGGATGAAGCACACGTCGTTTTTATCATAGGGCACATTCGGTTTCCGGGGCGATTGTTTATAAGCATCGGCCAGGTTCAACAGGCCGTGAGGCAGACCGGAGGCACCCGGCGGTACGGAGCGGTTGACAATTACCGTCTTCTTCCGTTCGAGCCTGTCCGCTATTTTATTGTACGCGTCGAGAAATTCTTCGTCGATCACGATGAATTCCGCGTCGCTGTGGTTCAGGATATAGAGCAGACTGTCGCCGCGTAAAGAGGTGTTGATGGGAATGGAATACATGCCGAGTTTTTGCGACCCGATGTACACATCAAGATATTCGGGACAGTTGGCCATGATGATGGCGACACCCTTTGCTTTTCCGGCGCCGAGCGACTGCAGAAAATTGGCCACCCTGTTGGCGTTTTCGTCCATCTGCCGGAAGGAAAACTCCCGGTCTTCGTAAATCAGAAATGTCCGGTCGCCGTATTGGCGGGCTTTTTCTTCGCTGAGTTCGGCCCAGGACATGTCTTCCGTAATTTCCTGCGTTTTCATCAGGCTGCTGAAATTCGCCCGGAACGTCCCGCGCCTGATTTCATCCTTGAAAAATGTCAATAAACTTTTGATCATGGACGAACCGATTTTCAAATTTGCCAGCAAATACATCTTCACTCCTCATCCTTCTTTTTTAGTCATCCGGAACCCGTGACAGCGCGCGTGGAGATTCCACTATGACAACATGTCCCTGATCAGAGACAGCTTCCGCATGGGAGCCATCCCCAGCAGCGCCTGGACATGCTTGGCGTCGCGGAATCTTTTTTCCTGTCCGTAATCTTTCATATAGCCGTTGCCGCCCAGACACTGGATGCCGTCGGCGGTCAGTTTGCAGGCCAGTTCCGACAGGTGCAGCGCCGCCGCTCTGGTGCAAAGCCCCCACTGCTTCTCCTGGTTCTCCACCGCCATGGCCGCCTCGGAAACCACCATCTCGGCGATTTTCACCTGCACGGCCATCTGAGCCAGCAGCATGCGCAATCCCGACCAGTTGATGATTTCGCGGCCGCCCTGACAACGCTGCCGGCTGTAATCGAACGCTTCCTGAAACGATCCCCTCATAATACCGCACTGAATGGCCGCCGCCGCCGCATGCATCCGGTCGGAGGCCTGATTGAAATATTTGATTCCTTCTCCCGCCTGACCGATCAGTTGTCCTTCCACAGCGGAAAGCGTTAAATCCACGGCGGGACAGGCATGCAGTCCCAGGCTGAAGACGGGCTCGCTTTTGGTAACGCCTTTATCCGCCGGACGAATCAGGAAAAAGCTGAAGCCTTCCTCTCCTTTAATTTTAACCGGAACAAGCGCCTGGCCGGCCAGGCCGCCCAGGACAATGTATTCCATGGCGCCGCTCAGCAGATATGTGTCTTTGGATTTAACGGCTTCGAGGGAAACGCCGTTTTCCGCAGGATTGGAAAAAGATGGAAAGGCGATGAGCGCCGCTCTGGCGTCGGCCGCTTTTTCCATCAGAGCGGTCAGCAGATTTTTATCGCCCGCCGCGAGGACGATTTCCTGAGCCAGAGCGTTCGTAAAAATAATTCCGGCCAGGCTGGCATCCGCTGCGCTGATGTGGTCGAGAATGATGCACAAGGCCCCGATATCCTGGCCGATGCCGCCGCATTCTTCGGGCAGCGTCGCACCGAGCAGTCCGACGTCATGCGCTTTGTCGATCACGGAATCAAAGAGGGGACCGAAAGGATAACGGTCGTTTGCTTCCCGGTTGGCGGCAAGTTCCTTCGCCGCAAAATTGTGTGCCAGATCTTCAAAAGACTTGAGTTCGCATTTTACGGTTGTCAGCATTCTCATCCCTCCTATTCTTCGAATACACGGGCCTGCGGCACGCAACGCGCGATCAGGCAATTAAAAAGATTGAGGCGGTTCAACTGATTGGTGCCTTCATAAATTTGCAGCAACTTCGAATCGCGCAGGAATTTTTCCGCGCCGCGGTCGTGACGCAATCCGGCCTGCCCCATCAATTCGAGCGCCATCTGGCTGTTCTTCAACCCCATATCGGTGCCGAAGAATTTGGCAATCGACGACCACCCGGAACAGCGTTTCTGCGCCTCCATCGATTGTCCTTCCACGAAAATCTGACGAATCGCCCAGTCGGTCATTTTAAACCGGTAGAAGGGAACGATGAATGTATCGATCACAATCTGCGGAACATACTTGAGATAGTAGTAAAGCGGTTTCACCTGCAGGAAATTAAAAATGCCGCCCTTCAGGCTGTTGGAATAATTGGCCTCGTTATAAGCCAGCCGTCCGGCAATCACATTTTTATACATCTCGGCCAGCATAATCTGCGCCCACTCGTGATTGATAAGGAGTTTGCCGTCCACCTCGGTCTCGCCGGCAAATTTCAGCGCATGTTCATAAGCTCCGCGCGCCACGCCGGTTCCGAAGGCGCCTACCGACGCACGGGTCACCTCGACAACATAGTGGATGATCTGATTGACGAGATCGGAGGTCTCGCGAATCTGGGAGTTGGGGAAATCGCGTGAATCACCCAAAACATATTCATCCGGTATGAAACAATCCTGAAAAATCAATTCGCTCGCGCAGCAGGCGCGCTGCCCCATCTTGTCTTCATGCTTGCCGAAGGTGAATCCCTTCATCCCGGTCCTGACGGCAAGCATTAACGTATTGGCGGAAGGTTTTTTCAGATCGGTATAGGCGATCAGGGCGTGCCAGGTGGATACATGTCCCATGGAAATAAAAATCTTGCTGCCGTTGACGATGTATCCGCCCTTGACCTTTTCGGCAAAACAGGTCACCTTGCCGCGATCGACCAGTTCCACTTCCTCCACGTCCGTACCGGCGCCGGGTTCAGTAATCGCCAGCGAGATCAGACAGGGCTTGCCCGTTTTTTCTCCTTCGGCGACTTCACGACAGACTCGATTGATGAGCGGCAGGTTCCAGGAAGCCAGCAGGGTCATAAAACCGAGGTAATGAACAAACGCGACGTTGGCAATGCCGACGCAGGCCGAAGACAACTCCTCAATGACGTAAGCGTGGCTGGGGAGACTCCAGCCCTGGCCGCCGAAAATTTTGGGGATGAACATGGTATAGAATCCCCATTCGTTGGCCTTTTCAATAATTTCCCAGGGAAGATAGTCATGATCCTGAAAGGTTTTTAAATCGGTTTTCAGCGCCAGCGGCCTGACGACTTCATCGTTGAAGCGACGGGCGTGACTGACGAGCGTCCTGGTTTCCTTGAGCTGGATTTTCGGAATTTTCGGAATGGCCTGCACACTGCAGAAACTGTCCTCGAAACGCGGTTCACGGTCTAATAAAGATTTGACCTCCTTCGGTTTTATCATAATCCCCCTCCCTTTGTGGATTGACTGCAACAATCTTACCCTTTTGAAGACTGCTCCCCCTTCTGCAAACCAGGGAGCCGGATACCGTGATAACGCTGAATCTTTTTCTTTCGAGCTGTAAAACGTCACGGGTGACGTAAATCTTTTCAGGATGAGGGTGCTTCAAGAATATGAATACACATGGCCGCTTCCTCGGTCCCCAAGGCGCCTCCGCCGTTTTCCGCCAGGGCCAGTCTGGCGTTATTCACCTGACGTTTTCCGGCATTGCCCCGCAACTGGGTAACCAGTTCATGGACCTGAGCCAGACCGGAAGCGCCGATGGGATGACCGCGTGAAATCAGGCCTCCGCTGGGATTGATGGGAATGCGGCCCTTCAGGCTTGTTTCGCCTTTTTCGGCAAAAATTCCGCCTTCGCCTTTTGGACAGAAGCCCAGATTTTCCGCCTGCACCACTTCACCGAAGGCCGAAGCATCATGCACTTCAGCAACGTTGATGTCCTGCGGACCGACGCCGGCTTTTTCATAAGCCTGTTTGGAGAGTCTCTCGCCGATTTCCGGAATGTCGGAATCAAAAGATGTTCTGATGGCCGAACCGAGAATGGAAGCCCTGATCTTAACAGCTTGATGGGTCAGGCCGAGTTTTTTCACCATGTCTTCAGAACATAAAATAGCTGACGCAGCGCCATCGCCAATGGGCGCGCACATGGAGCGCGTGAGCGGCCAGGAGACGATGCGGTCGGATAAAACTTTTTCCACGGGTACGTCAAAGCGATATTGAGCGTTGGGATTGAGTGTGGAATTGAAATGATTCTTGGAGGCAATCATGGCCATCTGTTCCGCCGTTGAACCATATTTTTTCATGTGCTGGCGGGCGGCGAAACCGTAAACATCCATGAACGGCGAGTGATCTCCTGATGACATCCTGGCCAGCTGCCGCACGGTATCGTAACCGATTTTTTCACCCAGAACAATAAAGGCGGTAAACTTGTCTCGATAGGCCTTCCATTTTGATTCTTTTGCTTTGGATTTTTTCACGCCGCCATTGTTTGCCGCCTTTTTCACCGCCTGGTAGCGCTGCTTAAATTCTTCCACTTTTACCTTCTCTTCCGGCGTGAGAGTAAAAACAGAAAGGGTTTTAGCGATATTCAGAACGTTCTCGATATCGATGCCTCCCAAAAATCCGAAGAAGACGAGATTCTTATTGGAAAAATAAAGTTTTTCCGCGCCGACGGCCATGGTGATATCATACAAACCGCCGGCAACTCCGTACCAGGCATGATGCAGCGCCGTGGATCCACCGGCGCACGCGTTTTCCACATTGGTGATGGGAATGCCTTCGATTCCCATGCCCTTGAGGGCGACCTGGCCGCGAATAGTCATCTGCCCTCCTTCACCCCAGCCGGCATTGGCAAACCAGAGAGCCTGAATATCTTTTTTATCCAGACCGGCATCTTTGAGACATCCGGTGGCAGTCGTAATCGCCAGATCCTTGATGCTCTTATCCATGTGTTTGCCGAATTTGATTGTATCAACCCCGATGATATAGACGTCTCGCATATTATTTCTCCATTTTTTGAATATCTTTCTTTACAACAAATATATTATTGCCCTCATATATTTACCGCATGAACAATTCTTTAAAACGAACGATCCCCGCAGATTATCGGCTCCCGATTGTTCGTTCACTTCGGTTTTATAAATTTACCCAGCAGTATCATAATTTTACTTGAGAACCAGTCCATCAGCCAGATTGGCGTAACATTGTGGCAATAGACTAAGAATCTGGCCTCCCAACCCACGAGGTAGCGAGCCTTTGGCCTTTTTACGCTGAGGGCGCGAATGATCACCCGGACGGCCTTTTTCATGGATATCCCCATTTCCGCCTGCCATTTTGGAAAGACGCTGAGGGTCCTTAGCTCGTCTTTATAGAGGTCTCGGGCCTGTTTCGGTACGGATGCAAATAATTTTTCGGTGGTGGCATCTATTTTTCCCCACATGGGTGTTTTAATGGTCTGCAATTCCACGGACGAGACTCTGATTTTCCACGGGCGAAGTTCTATCCGGAGAGCGCTGGCGACGGCCTCAAGAGCAAATTTTGATGAGGAGTATGGTGCCATGAGCGGTAATGTGACCCTGCCGCTCTCGGAACTCGTGAACACGATTCTCCCCTGCGCCTTGCGCAGGAGCGGCAGAAAGGTCTGCGTCACGAAGATGTGACCGAAAACGTTGACCCGTATCTGTTGTTCAAATAATTCAATGGGCAGTATTTCCAATGGCCCCTGGACCGAAATCCCCGCGTTGTTGAACAGTGCGTCCAGGCCCGCGCCGCCGAGGGCCTTTTCGATCTCGCTCGCGCCTCGTTTCACGCTTTCATAGTCGACGATGTCCATGATCACCGTCGTGATTTTGCCAGAGGAGGCGTCACGCAGTTTTTTGGCGTCGGCCTCTTTTCTAACGGCGGCAAATACACGCCACCCCTTTTGAGCCAGTTCCAGCGATGTTGCCCAACCGATTCCGCTGGACGCGCCAGTCACGAGTATTGCATTCGCTGATGAATTGATTTTTGAATTTGCGCCCATGGTTGTTTTCTTCATGGCCCGTATCCTCATCAATGTTTAAATTTATAAAGTTTGCCTTCTTCCATATGCTTCACGGTATCCTGTACAACTTGATTAATTTCTTCAGTCGTCATCTTCTGAGGATCCATGGCATTAATATGTTGATCCAAGTAACGAATGTATGCCTGCATGGCATTCATGGTGTCATCCGTATCCAGACAGCGAATGCTCTGTTCCATTTCGATGCTCAAACCGTGTCTTATAGTTGTTTCCATTCCGTTATGGATGCACTTCTTGATCGCATCCACAGCCGTCATGGGACGCTTGCTCATCAAATCGGCAAATTCCTGTACTTTGGTCTTGAATTCCGCTTTATTAAAAAAACCGGTAAGCAAACCCACGCGGTGTGCCTCCTCAGCGTCCCACTGATTACCTCGCAACATCAGTTCCAGCGCTTTGGCTTTGCCGATCAGCCGGGGAAGCCTTTGCGTAGAACCGCCGCCGGGAACAATGTTAATCAGGACTTCCGGTTGTCCGATCGTAAATCCCTGATCGCCCACCGCAAATCGGAAATCGAAACACGCGGATAATTCGGTGCCGCCGCCGTTGCAGTTGCCGTTAATCGCGGCAATGGTAATTTTATTCAGCCGTTCAATCGCCATGTAAAGCCTTTGCATGATGAACCACAAATACAGGCTGGATGAATAGCCGCTCAAAACTTTGGCAAATTTCAGCACCAGCTTCTCATACCATCCGAAGCCATCCATCAACCCGTTCGTGCAGGTTGTAAAGTGCTTCAGGATAGCAGCTGTCAGTCTGGTTTTTATGAAAAGGTTGAGCCGTATTTTTTTGTTGTCCTTTGATAACGTGAAAAGTTCGGGAATAGAAAAATGCATGATGTAAATATCTTCGATACCGCCCGTCAGGATAAATACCCGGATGGAAGGATCCCGGGAGACTTGTTTGACGAGGTCAAAGAGCTCTTCGAGCATCGCCACGGTCAGGAAATTAACCGGCGGATTTTTCATTTCCACCCAAAGGCTATGGTTTTCTTTTTGTATTTTTAAATATTTATAATCCATTTTCATAGTTTGCATTTCGTAATTAGAAGACGGACCTATATTTAATCTACAAAAAAAGACGTCTTGTTTTGAAGACCTCTTTTCAATTGATCAACTTCGTACTTGATCATGCCGAGCAAAGGTGGTATATTAAAAACGTATAATTGGTTTGACCAATGAATAACATATATTTACCACATGTCAAGTATTTTTTACTTTTTTTGAAGGGCATGTATTCCTTATGGAGTCATTATGGAAGAACTTCAGTCACATGAGAGGGTTATGAATATTCTGGTCCGGCAGATTTTCAGCAGGCAGTTGAAGCCCGGCGATAAGCTTCCTTCCGAACGGCAACTGTCCAAAGATATGGATGTGGACAGAGCGTCGCTGAGAATCGCCCTCAAGCATCTGGAACTGATGAACGTGCTGACCATCCGGCAGGGCGACGGCGTTTATGTCCGCGACTATATGAAGGGCGCCAGCATCGATTTTCTAAGAATGTTTTTTCTGCAAACGGAAGAGCCGGATAATGAATGGGTGGCGGATCCTTATATTCTGGATGAGATCTGGGAATTCTGGACCTTTTTCCTGCCGGAGATGCTTAGACTCGCCATCCCCAAAATTACGCCCCGCGATATTAAAACCTTGATTGATATTTTTGATGAAGAGCTGGCCAATTTGCACGATAAAAAACATTTGATTGATCTGGAGCTCCTGTCACAGGAAGCCATCGCGGAAGCAGGTAACAACATTGTCGTTATCCTCATCACACACACCTGCCGTCCCCTGCGCAAAAAAATGATCGAAATGTTTTATGATTCTCTTGATGAAGAACGTATCAAAAAGCACATCGAGATCAAGAAAGAACTGGTGCTTTCCTATCTGGCGAGTGCAACCCCGGACAGTCTGGCGCTCATTGAACGATATCGCGAAACACTCAATGGTTATCGCGCCACCCTGCGCAAATTGCTTTTTGAGCAGGAGAAAGCCTCAAGACGTAAAAAGTAATTCCGAAGCATGGCCCGTCTATTAAAAAAAATCCGGACATCCCTATTAAGGGGAAAATCATTGCTTGATCCATGCTTCTCATAAAATTCTTTTAACGGAAAACGCATTGTCAAACAGCGTTTTTTTGTTTATACAGTTATCGTATAAGCAATATCAACATTATTGCATATCAAGATTTCTCCCCGGCATAGATGGACGATAACCTTCAGCATACGTGACACTCAGGAAAACGGAAGATTGAGGAAATAGAATGCATACACAAAGCACAACCGTTCAGAACAGATTCTGGGGAGAGACCACCGCTTTTCTTGCTTTATTTCTGGATAATGTCGGAACACTGATTTTTTTCAGCGCCATCCTGGTTTTTACGTTCAACTATCCGGCGGACATGATCCTCACCCGCATGATTCCCGGTACGGCGGTCGGCATCTTTATCGGAGATATCGTCTATACCTGGCTGGCGCTGCGTCTGAGAAAAAAAACGGGGAGGACCGATGTCACGGCCATGCCGCTGGGAATCGATACGCCCTCCACCATCGGCATTGCCTACGCTGTTATGGGCCCCGCGTATATCGCGACACGCGACGCGCAATTGACCTGGCATATCGGCATGGCCACCCTTTTCATGATCGGCGCCGTGAAGATCGTCACGTCTTTTTTCGGCGGATGGATCCAGCGCGTTATTCCCACCGCCGGACTTCTGGGACCGCTGGCCGGTATCGGTCTTCTACTCCTCGGCTTCTTGCCGCTTGTTGAAATTTTCAATGAAGCAATCGTCGGCATGGTGGCGCTGGGGCTGATCTTCACAACTCTCATGAGCAAAATGCAACTGCCCGGACGGATGCCCGGCGTGCTGGCGGCGGTAATTTTAGGCACCGGAATTCATTTTTTCCTGGGATTCAGCGGATACCTGCCGGAGTTTGCCGCGCCGACTCTGGACATGCACTTTGCTCTGCCGGTGCCGTCCGTCGAATTTCTGAAAACCCTGCCGCAGAGCGTTCATTATCTGACCATCGCCATTCCCTTCGGGATTCTGACCATCATCGGCGGTATCAACAACACCGAAAGCGCGCGTCTGGCCGGAGACGATTACCGCACCCGCGATATTCTGCTGACGGAGGCGCTGTCCTCGCTGATCGCGTCCTTCTTCGGCGGTGTGGCGCAGACCACACCCTACATCGGTCATCCGGCTTACAAAAAAATGGGGGCCACCTGGTGGTATACGCTGCTGACAGGCATCCTGATCGGCGTCTGCTCCATCATCGGGCTGCTTTCGGTTTTTGTCAGCCTGATTCCGCGGGCCGTGATTGCGCCGATTTTCATCTTTATCGGTTTCGAGATCATGCGGCAGGCGTATAAGGATTCGCCGGCCGCCCACTCCCCGGCGGTCAGCTTAAGCATTCTGCCGGTTATCGCAAGCATGGTGCTGATTGTTCTGGGACAGTTCACGGGCGCGTCGGGCATCATCCTGGAAAAACTCCCCGGACGATTGCTGATCATGCATCAGACGCTGACGATGCTCAGCAACGGATTCATCATCACGGGGCTTCTCTGGGGAAGCATGCTGGCCTTCTTGATCGACCATCAGGCGAAACGTGCGGCTTTATGCGCCGCGGTCAGCGCCATCCTGACCCTCTTCGGCATCATTCACTCGGTTTTGCCGACGGGCGAACTGTATCTGCCGTGGCACATTCAGTCTCAGGCGCATTATATGACGGCCCTGGCATATTTCACCCTGTCCGCGATCCTGCTTCTATTCAATCCTCCAAAGGCTGAGGCACAGACATAATGTCGATTGGCGAAGGCGAGGGTCCGGTGCGGTTTTGTCCGTGATGATTTCCATTGACAGGCAAAACGGTTCTTTCTATACTTTGCAATACGCAGACAAATCACGTCGCTCAAAATCAGTTCCGTCTCAAGGATGCCAACCGTATGAAATTTTTACCCGCAGTCGTCAGTTCTTTTGTCGAGAGTAAAATTGTCAAAGCCAACATTCGTCTTCTGGTGAAATATCTGATTGCGATTATTGCGCTGATTACCACCTACAGCATCCTGTTCCATTACATCATGGCCATGGAAGGACAGGAACACTCGTGGATCACCGGATTTTACTGGACGATGGTGGTCATGTCCACACTGGGGTTCGGGGACATTACGTTCACCAGTGACATCGGAAGACTTTTTTCCATCATCGTTCTGCTTTCCGGTGTTATTCTGCTGCTGATTCTTCTGCCTTTCGTCTTCATCAAATTCTTTTTTGCGCCCTGGATGGAAGCGCAAACCCGAAACCGCGCGCCTCGGGAACTTCCCGTGGACACGAGAAATCATGTCATTATCACCAATTTCGATCCGGTAACGGAGGCTCTGATTGAAAAGCTGAAAAGCTACAATAAAAACTATGTGGTGATCGTGGAGGATCTGGCCAAGGCTCTGGAATTGTACGACCGGGATATTCGCGTTGCGCTCGGCAATATCGATGATCCCGAAACATACAACAAAATGCGCGTACAGAATGCCGAGTTGATTGTGGCATCAAACAGCGACCAGATGAACACGAATATCACCCTAACCCTCCGGGAGGATCTGGAACATATTCCGATTATCACAACGGCGGAGTCCCCTCATTCCGTGGACATTCTGCAACTGGCGGGAAGCTCACGGGTCTTGCAGCTTTACGATATTATGGGAGAATCTCTGGCCAGTTGGACTGTCGCCGGAGAATGCAAAGCCAATATCATCGGCCGGCACAAGGAATTGATCATCGCCCAGACACCGGTCATCGGCACCCCTCTGGTCGGTCAGACGCTTGCCGAAAGTAAACTTCGCGAAACCTTCGGCTTAACGGTGGTGGGAATCTGGGAACGCGGAAAATTCATTATTCCGAAATCCGATTATAAAATCAATCGAACCAGCGTGCTGGTGCTGGCGGGCCTGGAATCCTCGCTTGTCCAATATGATGACGTCTATTCATTTTATCACATCTGCAAAATTGCCGGCGATCCGGTCATCATCGTCGGCGGAGGAAGGGTTGGACGCGCCGTGGCCAATCACTTTCAAGAGCGGGACATTCCCTATCTGATCATTGAAAAAAGCCGCCGGAAAAATGAGGATGATTCGCATTTCGTATATGGGGATGCCGCCGACATTCATACTCTGGAGAAAGCCTGGTTTGAAAAAGCGCCCGCTGCCCTGATCACATCGCATGACGACGCCACCAATATTTATCTCACAAAATATCTGCGCAGCCTGCGGCCGGATATGCAGATTCTCAGCCGCACCAGCGAAGACCGCAACATATCCACACTGCATCGCGCCGGCGCCGATTTCGTCATGTCGTATGCGTCGCTGGGCGCCAATACTATTTTTAATTTCCTGATGAATGAGGAAACACTGCTGCTGGCCGAAGGGTTGAACTTCTTCCATCTGAATACCCCCCGATCGCTCTGGGGGAAAACACTGGCCGACTCCGGCATCAGAGAAAGAACGGGCTGCACGGTCGTTGCCCTGTCGCGCAAAGGGGAAACGCATATCAATCCTGAACCGGACATCAGGCTTGGCAAGGAAGATGAATTGATCCTGATCGGCACCTATGAAACGGAGCGAGCCTTCCTCAACGAATTCCCCGTTTAAAAATCTGACGGGAATAAGCCATACCGCCTCCGTTGAAGCGGACTAAAGCACTTATAAAAAAAGGGCCTGGAAAAATTCCAGACCCTTTTGAATTATATTTCAATTCGACTTACTTTTTATCGTCGGCGATCATGAGTTTGCCTCCGTGCTCCATCTCTTTGACCGCTTTCGAACGGGGCACTCCGAAACCTTCCATGAACGGTCGTTCTCATACCTGTTTTTTCTTTTTGCGGTTCTTAACAAGACAGCAAGAACGCTAAATGACTCTTTAAAAAATAACGCCTATCCGCATGCCGTACATATCCGCCTTTGTTTTCGGTTGATAATAACGCATACCATGCGAGTATTCGATATCCGATTTTGAAAAGCGCATACCGTCATAATAAATACTCGACTTGAACGATTTGTATTGAAGGCCTGCTTCAATGAACCAAGAAGGATCATTACCGGGCTTGAATGTAACATTCGGCCCCAGATCCGATTCATTAAAGAGAGCTTTGTTCTCATTGTATACTGGATATTTTCCTCCGGCTTCGACAAACAGATGATGATTTTCGCTTAATGAAAAAACACCCCTGAATCCGGATTTCAGATATAAAGAATACCATTCCTCAGGATAACCCGCTGCGCGAGTCAACCCATCAGAGGCGGTCGCTCCATGGATTTTCCTGTACCATCCGCGTAATCCGACACCCCCAAACGGTACCACGGAAAAATTTTCCGATAATTCAACTTGCCAGCCGATATCGAACTCTGCCTTTCCCTCATAGTAATCTGTATCAGAGCTTACATGAACGTCGGACTGAGTAGCGCCATCATAGTCCACCTGCCCTGCGATTATCTCAATGCGGGGTTTCAGAATAAGATGTTTGTCGAAAAATTCAGCATGGTAATCCCATCCAATGCCGAAGCGGGGACCGGATTCCTTTAATAATCTGTGATCATCAACAAACTCTTTCCAATTAAAATATTCCACAATAAAGGACAGGCCCATCTCTTCTGCGCAACTTTGAGGCGCCTGCATTAAATGGTAAAAGCAAAAAAGAATAAAATAAAATAAAACAATATATTTTTTATTGCATAGAATCTTTTTCATGAGCAACAATCTTTGAATTTAGCATTCAGCATCATGATTTGAAATCCTCATAAACAAAAGGGCTTCTATTGCCGCTTGCGACTTTTATTCCCAAGCAAGGGCATTGATCTCACCAACACAATGCTGCATCGTTCACAAAAAATCAATTCAAGGACAACTTTATTTATGAAATATTATTTTTTATCTTCTCCGCTAAAATGCCTTCCTTCTATATAATCTTTCCCGTGGGTTAACCCTTCTTTCCGGGACTGCCCGACCTTGAGGAATTTCCCAACCATCAGCATATGAGCTTCCTCAGGCAGTTCCTGATACTTCACATCGTCCAGAAATCCCCCGACAGTGCTCAAGATAACTTTTTGACGTTCCCGGTCGCCTGCATGGTTAACGACAGCAACCGGCGTATCTTTCGGGTAATGACGTTTGAGCTGCTCGAAGAGCTTCGGATAATCCAGATGCATGGTGAAGAAGACCATGGAGCTTTGCGTTGCCATTAACTTTTCATTGGTGTCGGTACGACCTGGCCAGTCCGCCATCGTCAGAATCACGCCATTGGTATCCCAGCCGTAAGGAGGACTCATTTTGACCGCCGCGCTGGAAGCCTGAAACGCCCCGACCCCGGGAATGATTTCCGACGGGATGTTCTTCGGCAGCATTTCCAGGAACAAGGTGATGCCGTACAACATGGGATCGCCCCATTGCAGGGAGGCGACATTTTTCCCCTTTGTGACGGCATCCTTTATTTTGTCCATCATGTCTTGACGGTATTTTGCCATTTGTATCGCTTTTGCTTTTGCCGCTTCACTCTTCAGCGTTTGAGGATCAACGCCGTAAAACACCTGGCTGCGATGACCAAAAAACCAGATTTCTTTTCCTTCGATCAAATCTTTCCATGCCGCCTTATCCTCCTCGCCTTCCAGGATAACAATATCCGCCTGCTTGACGCATTGCACGGCACGGAGCGTCATAAGATCGGGCACTGTGCCCATGCCGACGATGAAAAATTTTCCCGATGCGGCAAGTACGCCGCCCGCATAAAGCAAAAGGGAAATAAGAGTTCCCCAAAATATAACCCAACCATGAAATTGCTTTGACATTTTTTCCTCCCGTTTATTCTATTTAATTTTTAGCTTCTTAAAACCTGTATATACGGCTATTCCAACTGATAGGTAATGGGTATCACAAGCTGCGCTTCACCGGGCGGCCTGGGAAACGGAGCAGTGTCACGGACAGTCTCTATGGCGCTTTTATCCAGCACGGTGAAACCTGAACTTTGAATAATCTTGAACGCCTTCACAGATCCATTGGCCATAATGACAAAGGAAAGCACAACCTTCCCTTCCCATCCTTTTCTTCTCGCGGTATCGGGGTAGCTGACGTTTTTCAGAATCCGGTCCCGGATATAGGCAAAATTTTCGTTTAAATACTTTGTCACGACCGCTTCTTTGCCGCCATGAGCACTGCCGATGCTCGGGTTCGTTCCCGTTCCTTCCCTTGCCGTTGTCACCGTTCCGGGAGTGCCTTCTTGAACCGCTTTCCCTGTATCAGCTGTTCCCTGCCCGACCGGGCTGGTCTCCAGGTTGCGGGTTTCCGGAAGTTTCACGACCGGCGGTGTTTCAGGAATGGATGACGGCTGGGGTGACTCTTTCGGCTGATGAAAAGCTTCCTTTTCCGTCACGTTTTGACGGATGGCGGAACTTGTAAACTTTTTTTCTACAAAAGGCGCTGGCGCCGGCATCCCAACTCTTTTGATATCGGGCACAGGTTTTTGTAAATCAAAATCGAGGATGATCTCCTTCTTGTGCTGCCCTATATAAGTACTGCCAATCACGGCCAGAATAATAAGCACACTGTGCAGCAGGAATGATAGCTGGAATGCCCTTGTCTGGTAATTCATTTTGTTTCCTCGGTCTGAAGACTGATACGGGTAAATTCCAGTGTTTTGATGACATCAAGGACGCTGACAAAGTTTTGCAGGCTGATGCTCCGATCCGCTCTGATTAAAACAGGGATGTTTCTATTCATACGATCCAGATCGGTTTGCAATCCTTCCAGAGATACCGGCTGCGAATTCAAATAAATTCCCCCGGTCCGGTCGATTTCAATCGTCTGGGTTTTCAGGGTTTCTCCGGCACGGCTGTGAGCTTTAGGCAAGTCCATGGGAATCATGCCACTGGCGATAAAAGAAGACGTGGTCAGGACAATCGTCAGGAGCACCAGCATGACATCCACCAGAGGGATGACATTGATATAATCAAATTCCTTTTCTTCCACGTTCAATCTCCCAGGACATGAGCAGAACCTTAACTTTTCTCAAAAGAAAATTGTATAAACAGACGGCGGGAATGGCCACCAAAAGGCCGATGGCTGTGGCTTTCAGGGCCAGAGCCAGCCCCACCATGATTTTGCCTGTGTCCATAAAACCTTCCTTGCCGATCATGTAAAACGTAAGCATGATGCCCAGCACTGTGCCGAGCAAGCCAATATAAGGGGCATTGCTGCCGATGGTGGCGATAAGATGGATTTTCTTCGTCAGTTCCAATTCAAGACTTTTTTTATCCGGGAAGGCATCCAGCCTTATGTGTCTAAAATAATAAAACCGTTCGATGGCAATCCCGATGGCAATCATGCTTAAAAAAATTAATAGTCCGATAATCCCGTAATCAATGACAACTCTAAGCCATTCCATTTTTTCTCCTTGCCGTTGTGTAAAATTCCCCGTTAAAAGCTTGCCTTGACGCCTGCATACCACATCCTGCCGGACCCCGGATCGAAAGGATCCGCGTTATAATCATCCAGGATGTTTTTGCACATCAGATAGACCTCGTAATTCTTAAAAATTTTCTGCGATAATTTGATATCGATTTTTAAAGGATTGTGCAGCTCCAACGCGTTGTAATAGGATGCTGAGAAATCATCTGTCGCTTTGGGGATGGAGCTCATGACATATTGAATCTGATTAAATTCAAAGTTGCCGAATATCATGAAGCTGGTGTTTGTTTTAAAGTACGTCCTGAAGTCAAAAGTGAATTTATGTTCGGGGAGTCTCTCGAATTTGTCGCCTTTATTCACAAAGGAATCGTCGATATCCGCCTGATTTCTCGAATGGATATATGTATAGGTGGATGAGAAACTGATATCCGCCATATCGAAGACGTTTGTAAAATTGAGAGTCATCGTCGTTTCCGCGCCGTGTATGACCGCTGAATCGATATTTCTGAAGATGTAATCGTCAATCTTCGTAATATATATTTTTGTAATTTTATCGTCATATTTGCTGTAAAAGTAATCCGCACCCCATGTCAGTTTTTTGTTAAAGAAGGAAAATTCAAAGCCCAGATTGCCGTTGAGCATTTTTTCGGGTTTAATATTGACGTCCCTGCTCCCCAGGTCTGAAGACGTCTGATAGGGAGACACCGTTTTGGAATAGGCCTGAAGCGAGGGGAAAGAGGTTTTCCTGGATGCGGAAGCCTTCAACTTTAAAAAATCCTTAACCGGTTCATACAGAATACCGGCAACCGGATTCAAAGAGTCACGCGTCCCCCACAGCATGGAATCATCCTCGGCCTCGTATTGATCTATCATGTCCGTGCTTCCGTTGATTCCCAGTTTTTTCCGGAAATGCTTCAGATCCTGCGCGTCATAAGAGACACCCAGCGTCAAATCCATATTATCTATTAGCCGCATTTCATCTTCCATGGCCAGGGTTAGATAAGCCGCTTCGATATCCAGAGTTGTGTATTTTCCCGTGCCGTAATTTTCAATCGTCTTTGTTGCCTCCCGGTTGTAAGCTTGATCTTCTTCCTGATGACTGCTGACATAATACGACAGGGCAAAATTCAGTCTGTTCCAGGATGATAGTTTACAGGAGGGATACAGGTTAAATCCGTAAGTCCGGCTGGTCCAGATGGACCAGGTCATGGTGTCGACATC
>ERZ795059.2328-NODE-2328-length-19832-cov-12.813723_pt1 | contig 19832 bp, 16 predicted proteins | sample MGYA00375143_ERZ795059 | MGnify/ENA primary metagenome ERZ795059 (study PRJEB30188, sample SAMN05720168) | activated sludge metagenome | isolation source: Anaerobic digester | place: USA | collected 2015-01-07 ... | reverse complement strand
TATTTCCTCAATATCCCGTTAAAAAGTACCTCCAGTATCCCGTTAAGGCGGTCTTCAATATTCATGTTCTTCTTCTTCCAGAAAAGCGGGACCTCCAGCCCTTTCAGTGCAGTCTGAACTGCAACGGCTGTAAACTCACTGTTCGTGACATTAAAAACCTTCTTCCTTGCTCCGTCATATAAGATCAGCCTCAGAATGGCTAGCTCCTCACGATCGTAGTTGGTGCGGACTGCCTCTATAAAATTAAAATGATCGAGGTTCTTGTCAAAGATCGCATTATAATAATTCGCGAGTTTTTCGAACGATTTCATCCTTACAAATACATAATTCCTCATCTTTTCTATCGGTGAATCTACTGACTTGATCGCCTTAGTGAGCTCACTTCTAAGTATATTGGCTTCATTGAGCACCACTGCCTCAAATATATCTTCCTTACCGGTAAAATAATAATATATCGAACTCTTGCCCATTTTAAGACCATTGGCTATTTCTTCCATTGTGGTTTTCTTAAACCCGTAACGACTAAAAATTTCTCCTGCAATCGTTATTATCCTGGTTCTATATTCCTCTTTATTAATCATATATCATGGTTTTGACGGTTTTAATACTTCTTTATACAAAATTAAGATATTAATTTTTACAATCAAAATATTCGAATAATCTGGTCGAGAATTCTAACCGGTATTATACATTGATTGATATTCGGCCTCAGCCCCTAAATCCCCCTCTCCCGGGGGAGAGGGGGATTTAGGGGCTGAGGTCAAACCCAGGCGAGGGGGATCTTGAAAATCATTTTATTTACCTTATGAATCCCTTGTGATACTTCTGCTGAAATATCATTGAAAAATATTTACATTTGATTTTTAAACGCGACTGATTATTTTCATTTCCTCATGCTGGCTAACAGCAAATATTATCAGAGCATCTGGTTCGATGAATCTGATCCATCGGTCATCAGGGTTATCGATCAGAACAGGTTGCCATTTTTCTTTGAGATAAAGGAACTGCGTTCTGTCGAGGATATTTATAATGCTATAAGCGACATGACTGTAAGGGGGGCTCCTCTTATAGGTGCAGCAGCAGCTTTTGGTATTTACCTTGCCACTCTGGAAGAGACATCTCTGAGCGGTCACCTCGGATTTCTTGAAAATGCTGCCAGATATCTTATTTCATGCCGCCCCACTGCAGTGAATCTCTCACGTGCAGTGGGATATGTAATGGAAAAGCTGAAAAACGAAGCTGAGGAAAATGCAAGAGAATGTGCTCTGAATGCTGCACTTGAATTCTGCAGACAGGAATCAGAAAATTGCAGACTGATAGGGGAACATGGTCTTTCCCTCATCGAAGAAATAAGTAAAAGGAAAAAGGGCAATCCTGTGAATATTCTCACTCATTGCAATGCAGGATGGCTTGCAAGCATTGATTACGGGACTGCCACCGCACCAATTTATAAGGCTCATCTTTCAGGCATCCCTGTTCATGTCTGGGTTGATGAGACCAGGCCGCGTAACCAGGGTTCGCGACTGACAGCCTGGGAGCTCGGACAGGCAGGTGTCCCGCATACACTTATAACCGATAATGCGGGCGGACATCTTATGCAGCACGGGATGGTCGACATTGTTATAATCGGGAGCGACCGCACTTCCCTCAACGGGGATGTGGCCAACAAAATCGGGACCTATCTCAAAGCCCTGGCGGCATTTGATAATAATATCCCCCTGTATTCAGCTTTCCCTTCATCAACATTCGACTTCGGGATAAGAGACGGCCTTACGGAAATCCCTCTGGAAGAACGCGATCCGGAAGAAGTTACTCATATTGAAGGATTGACCGGAGGAAAAATTGAAAAAGTCAGGATATGTCCCGATAATACCGGAAGTGTTAATTTTGCTTTTGATGTGACACCGGCAAGGCTGATCACAGGACTTATTACCGAAAAAGGGATTTGCAAACCTCATGAAAAAGAAATTAAAAAGTTATTTTCAGAAAAAATAAAATAGAAATGGAAGGTGTCGTAAAATTTAATTGCCACTGGACCCAATGCGGCCCCGTAATTTCCGATGAACAATATGAAATAATCAACTACTGGAGAGAGATCCTTTATAATATGGATCTCATCGGAGCCTATGAGAACGGGGTGGGCTTCGGTAACATCAGCATGAGGATCAGGGGAGGCAATCAATTCATAATTACAGGATCGGCAACAGGTGAGATTCCCGAACTTGAACCCGGCCATTATGTAAAGGTAAATTCTTTCAATATTGATGATAACGCAGTACAATGTACCGGCCCGCTTAAGGCTTCATCGGAATCCCTTACTCATGCTGCCATTTATCTTGCCGATCCCGATGTAAATGCAGTCGTACATGTTCACAGCATAGATCTCTGGAATGAGATAATATATAAGGTGCCCACAACCAACCCCTCGATGGATTACGGAACAACAGGCCTTGCAAAGGATATTTTCCGACTTTTCAGTGATTCGGATGTTTTTGAAAAACGGATTATAGTCATGGCAGGCGACAGGGCAGGTATACTTACATTCGGCCAGGATGTCGATGAAGCGGTAAATGTCCTGATGCACTACCTTAAAAAAGAATAATGTCTAAAATCGGTATAATTGGAGGCTCAGGCCTTGAAGATCCTGAAATCCTGAAATCTGCTGAGGAATACAATATCGAAAATAAATATGGAAAACCCAGCTCCCCGATGATCTGCGGTAAGCTGGACAATACCGATGTTGTCATTCTCTCACGTCATGGGAGGGAACACAGGATATCGCCCTCGGGGGTCAATAACAGGGCTAATATCCTTGCCCTTAAGGAGGCCGGGTGCACACATATCATTTCTACCACGGCATGCGGAAGCCTGCGGGAGGAAATACGCCGGGGCGATATTGTAATCCCTGATCAGTTCATAGATTTTACACGACACCGGTCAATTACTTTTTTTGATGAATTTGAGCCCGGGAAACTGGGTCATACTCCTATGGCTGATCCGTTTAACAGGGAACTCCGTTCGCTTATTATTAGAACTGCCGGTAATATCGGCCTGAAGATCCATGAAAAAGGAACAGTGATAACTATTGAAGGCCCCCGGTTCTCGACAAGAGCCGAATCAAATCTCTTCAGGATATGGGGAGCAGATATTATTAATATGTCAATTGCTCCTGAAGTTATACTTGCCAATGAGCTGAAAATTCCCTATGCCACGATAGCGATGAGTACCGATTATGATTCCTGGAAAATGGATGAAGATCCTGTTACCTGGGAAGAGGTGTTGCGGGTTTTTAATGAAAATGTCCAGAATGTCCTTAACCTGCTCCGGGAAGTTATTCCGAGAATCTATTCAACAAATTTGCACTCCTGGCTTAATGACAACCCATTATGAAAAAGTTATAAATACGAAAAAGATTCCTCATTTCGCCAAACCTTCGCAAGCTCAGTTTTGGCTCCATTCGGAATGACAGTACATTTATATACAGGGGGAGGGAAGCCTTACACCTTAGTATATTAGCACTGAAAGATAGCTAATTCAGATAATCCTCAACGGGATTTCCTTTAAGAAGATTCAAAAGGTTCATAGCCGCCCTTCGCTGAAGTTCAACAGAAGCCCTGTCGGAATACCAGGCATAATGCCCGGTACATATTATCCTGGGATGTCTGACCAGTTCAGCCTGTTTATCAGTCAGCGGTTCATTTTCAAAAACATCTATCCCGGCGCTATGGATCTTTCCGGTATTCAGGGCCTCCAGTAGCGCTCCCTCATCTATCACTCCTCCCCGTGATGTATTTATTATGACTGGTTTTCTTTTCATAAGCCGGAATTCATCCTGACCAAGTAAATGCCTTGTCTCATCAGTCAGGTTACAATGAATGCTTATCACATCAGACCTTTCAAGCAATCCGTCAAGGTCAACCCGCTGAACTCCCAGTTGCTTAAAATGACTTTCCGGCTTATAAGGATCGCAGGCAAGAACACCGGAAAAAAGCGGGGATGCTTTTAGGCAGAAAACACTGCCGATCCTTCCGATGCCAATGATCCCAAGGGTCTTATCATGCAGTTCGAATATATCCTGGATTGGGGGTGTTCCAAACCCTCCGTGCAGCTGCGATCTGGTATCCCACATCCCGCGGATGCATGAAAACATCAATGCCAGTGCATGGTCAGAGACCGATTGATTTCCATATCCCTGAACATTCGCAGCTTTTACACCGTGTCTGGTACAGGCTTCAACATCAACATTATCATAACCCACTCCATAGCGGACAACTGCCTTAAGGTTTTTCATCCCCCCAAGAAAAGTATTATTTATTGAAGTATGTCTCACAAGGATCCCGTCCGCATTTTCTGCAAACCTGATCTTCCCGGCAAAATCTCCCGTATATCCCGGGAAGATCCTCAATGTGATTCCATTCTTCTCAAATAGCTCCTTCTCGAAATCATAGGATTTATACCCCGAATCCAAAATAACAACCTCCATAATTAATTTTGCTAAGGAAGATTATAAATCAAATATACAAACGAAGAACGAATGAAGAAGGAAATAATTCTTCATTCGCACTTCTTTTGAATTGCCAGCCAACTACAATACATTGCCGTTGGCTTCAGCCAATTGCCGTTGGCTTCAGAGGCTGTGTGAAAATCCTGATCTACCCCCCATCCCCCCAAGGGGGGCTTCGTAAGCATCAGTAATTCAATAAGTCCCCCCTGGGGGATTTAGGGGTAAAACGGCACCAGGAGGATTTTCACACAGTCCCTTTAGGGTCAGGTAAAAAACTGAACTTTATACTACCCTCATTAATTATTTTTAACATATATTGAACCTTTCTCCTATTCAGAGATAAGGCTGATTTCCGACATATATACTATTTTAGCCGTTTGTTCCGTCAAAAAGCTGATGAAGAAATTCATTGCATTATTATCATTCCTGTCCTTGATCTGTCAATATGCTGTATCACAAGACATTGACTCCGGGCTTGTCTTTGACCTTACAGTACGATACCGGTTTGAACTTTGGGACGGATACAATGCAAAGAACTATGGGGATGACAGTCCTGATGCAATCGGTAAACTGAATGATAAATTGCTTCTTCAGAGGATCATCCCCGGAGTTACATACAGCAGAGGGAAAATAAATGCAGCATTTCATATGCAGGATTCCAGAGCCTTCGGATGGTCGCTGAACCGTAAAAATTACCCTGAACTTTATAGAACCTGCGATCCCTGGTCTGAAAATTCATTCTATGTGATGAATCCCCAGGAAGAATATTTCGAAATCTATGATCTTTATTTTGAGTACAGGGAATTACTGAAGAACCTTTCTGTAAAGATAGGCCGCCAGAAGATCTTTTACGGCGACTGGAGAATCTTTGAGATGTCTCAGTGGGGGAACACCGGAAGATATACCTGGGATGCAATAAAATTCTCATACAGAAAGAATGATGAATATATTGATATTTTCGGGGGGGGAACAAAAACTCATGATCCGGAAAAAACTTATATTCCGTTCACACACCTTGAATACCTCGGAGGTGGCCTGTATGCACATAAAAACCTCACCCCGTGGCTGGATGCAGAACCTTTTTATGCCCTGAAAACCCAGGGTACTGCCGAATATATCAAGACTTTGTCAATAAACAGGAACTGGATAGGATTAAAGCTTTTAAGTCCTGAAAATCAAAGACTGTCCTATGATCTTCTTTATGTTAATGAATTCGGCAGTGAAGAAGGAAATCAGATCAAAGCTAACGGGTTCGGATTAAAGACATCTTACAGATTTGATGACCTGCCGGCAACACCTGAACTGAGTTTCGCTTATTATTATGCTTCGGGAGATAAACCGGGTGATGATATTTTACAGACTTTTGATCCTGTATACGGATCGAAGTCAAAATTCCATGGATATATGGGATTGGTTTCCTGGTCCAACCTTAGTAACCCGCAGTTTTCCGTCAGGTTCACCGCTCCCGGTAAGAGAATGTTTGTCGAACTGAAACATCTGCTCTTCTATATACCCGAACCTGAGGATTGTGATTTTCTGAACACAATGAAGATCAAAGAAGGCAGCCATCACCTTGGCAACGAGACCAATCTTTACCTGAGACACCAGCATAACGAACACTGGCAGTTTACCGGTGTCCTGGGTTATTTTAATCCGGGAGATCTTGAACAGATCAATTTCAAAGACCCTGAAAATGCTTTCTGGATGGGACTTCAGGTACAATATAATCTTAACTGACCATCGGATTGTGATCATAAATTCATACTTTTAGCAAAAGAAGTATTTTGCTGATGTTATGATCCTGAAATTCGCCATCAGGAACCTGCTGAAAAGACCTTTCCTCAATCTGATAAAAATAACCGGATTAAGTCTTGCATTAAGCGGTATATTGCTAATAATCCTCTTCCTGAAAAGCGAACTGACTTATGACCGTTTCCATAAAAAATCCGACAGGATCTACAGATTGACTACAATTGATCAGACCTTTATTGCCGGGAAACAGTTTGCCAGAGTTTATAATCCGGCATTTGTTCCGGCTATGGCCGGCTATTTTCCGGAAGTGGAAAACTATGTCAGGCTCGCACCTGTCAGAGGTGGTGTTATGAAACATGGTGAGAATTATATCATAATAAACCAGGCTTTCGAATGCGATAGTACCTTCTTTGATGTTTTCGATGCGGAATTGATATCCGGCAATCCCGGAACAATACTCAACGGACCCGGATCAATGGTCATATCCGAAAGCTTCGCAAAAAGGACCTTCGGTGATTCAGATCCCTCAGGTCAGATCTTAACCCTGCCAGCCGGCCAGTATTATGGAAAGAATCTCGATTTTACAGTAAAAGGAGTAATGAAAGACTTTCCCCGTAACAGCCACTTTCACCCTGACTTTATTGCAACACCCGTCGACAGATCTTCACTTGAATTCTGGGCATGGTCATATCTTTTACTGACGTAAAATGCAGATCCGGGTAAGATACTGTCAGGCTTCAGTGACTTTGGATCGGGAAATGACAATATAATCTGCTTTGAGAATGTTCACACCGATATTCAGCAGAAGTTTGAAATATTCAAGGAGGAATTAATGAAGTATAATTCTGTCCTGTTTGTTTCCGGCATGCTTGACCCTCCCGGCGGCGAGGCGAATGACATGTTCCGCTTCACCATGGAAGGATATACCCCTGATGAAACTGACAAAGCCGCTAATCTGATAGGTGTTTTCCCCTGCGACTATTCTTTTGCTGATATTTTCAATCTTGAATTTCTTTCAGGAAATAACTTTTCGCAACATAACAGGGACAATGAAGGTTCGGGAGAATACATTATCAATGAATCTGCCATGAAGAGGCTTGATCATACTGATCCGGCAGGAATTATCGGAAAGGAATTCCACCTTCTGTTCGGCAATGAAAGCATTACTATTCCGGCTGGAAGAATTACCGGTGTTGTAAGGGATTTTCACCTTTCCGGAATTAAGAAAAAGGTTGAGCCGCTGGTACTTTTCAAGCGCGACCGCCTGTGGCTTCTGAACTTCGTGGTTTCATTCAATCCCGGATCGGAGGAACAGGCCTTAAGTGATATCCGGAATGTCTGGACAAAATTATACCCCGGTTATCCATTCCAATATAAATATGTCAAAACTATGTACCGTGATATATACAGATCGGAGCTCCTGCAGGTTAAGATGTTATCGGCCTTTACCTTCACTTCCCTTTTCATTTGTTCAATGGGTCTGCTCGGACTTGCACTTCTGATGACCCGGCGACGGACAAAAGAGATAGGTCTCCGAAAGATCAACGGTGCAGCAACCGGAGAAATGGTTAAGATGCTGAACCGGGATCTTATCAAATGGATTATCCTGTCATTTGTAATTGCTGTTCCGGTTTCCATAATCGCAATGAGAAAATGGCTTGGGATTTTTGCCTACCGGATAAACCTCAGCTGGTGGATATTCGTCATGGCAGGAACTATTGCTATCCTGATAGCCTTGCTTACAATATCATACCAGTCATGGAAAGCAGCCTCGCAAAATCCAGCCGATTCACTGAGATATGAATAAGGATGATCGGGGATGATCATGTCAGGTGAATCTGAAATTTCCATTCAGACAAAAACTCACTTCCTCGAAGGTTTTATCCATTTCACGAAATTAAGAACAGAAAAGAAAGCCCTGAAAGATGTCACTTCCCGGAGAGCCCGCAGTAACATTTTTGGCCTCACATAAAACCTCCTGTAAGCATAATCCCGCAATTCCCTGATTTCCTTTGCCGACAGAGTACCGTTCCCCATCACAGCCTCTGTAAGGTCAAATTTTGAATGATCGGATTCCTCAATCCATTGGTTCTCAACAGCCAACCTTCCAAGTACAGTATGCGGATAAGGAATTGCTGCATAGAACTGGGCATAGTCGAGGTTCTTACATGCAAAACGGACCGAGCTCCTGGCTGATTCCCTTGTATCTCCCGGAAGCCCGAAAATAAAATGGCCCATTGTCTTTATCCCTGCATCCTTCGTCATCTGCACAGCCCTGACGATCTGTTCAACGGTAATCCCCTTACAGGCATTATCCAGAACAACCTGATCACAGGACTCTATCCCCAGCCCGAGCAATTCGCAACCTGCCTGCTTCATTTTTGTAAGCAATCCCTCATTTAAGGTATCGACCCTCGTGGTAGTCGACCATGTAATTTTAATATTGTTCCTGATGATCTCATCACAGATCTCTTCACCATACTGCGGATCCGAGGTAAATGATTCCCCCCAGAAAAGGAAATTCCTGATACCAAAATCATTTATACATTGTTCTATTTCCCTGATTATCTTTTCTGTTGAACGTTTTCTGAATTTCCTGCCATAATAAAGATTTGCAACGCAGAATATGCATCCTGACGGGCAACCCCTTCCAACCGACAGAAGTGTGAACTTCTGACCGTTGGTCGGTAACCTGTATTTATTATTATCAAGAAGGTCCCTTGCAGGAAAAGGTAGTTCATCCAGGTTATTCGCTCCCAGGTTCTGTCTTTCGTTGACTATTATCTCATCGCCTTTCCTGAAAATCAATCCTTTTACCGATTCCGGAGAACAATTCCCTTCAATTATTTCAGGAAGACGTTCTGAGATCCATTCCGGTTCGTCCATAATTGCATAATCTATCTGAGGATAAGCTTCGAGTGACTCATTTTCATAGATCGAATGAAAAACTCCGGTAACAGCTATCTTCACCTGTGGAAACGCTTTCTTCAGTATTGACGCACATTCCATATCCCCTTTGATTGAAGGAATGGCTGTATTAAGTATTATCAGCTGAGGATCGAAGGAAGCATTGTCTCTTACTATCCTGTCATTATTCATTCGTGAAGCTATCGCGTCAGTAAGCTTTACCTGATGTCCGCCCTTCCTCAGAACAGCTGCGATATAGCATAATGATAACGGCATCCAGAGCGCAGCCCATGAAGATTTTGTCTGCATACACCTTCCCTCACGGATATAATCACGGTTTCTGAAAGCCGGAGGATTCAGCACCAGTATTCTCATCGGTTTAGTCTTAGTCTGAATAAGCTCACTAAATTATCAAATCCGTCTGCAAATTTCCTCAGTTTTACCTTTCCAACCCTTTTGCGATAATCTGAGCCGATCTCTTTTGCCCTGAAATTCTGAAATGCCTGTATTTTGATCTCCTGGCTTAGCGACATCCCGTTCCCCGTAAGCTTCATTCCTTCAAGAATCGATTTCCTGAAGACCCACATTCCGCTCTGTGAATCCTTCAGGCCATAACCGAACAATATATTCGTGAAAAAGGTAAGTACACGGTTACCGAACCTGTTCATCCGAGCCATCGAATCCTTCTTCATGAATGTAAAGCGGTTGGTGCTTATAAAATCAAGATCTTCATTCAACAAAATGCCAATGAGCTCCGGAATCTGCTCCATCGGATAGCTGTAATCCGAATCGGCAGTCGCAATTATCTCTCCCCGGGCATAATCAAAACCTGTACGATACTGGAGCCCGTAACCTCTGCCCGAATTGATCACCTCTGCACCGGCAGATCTGGCAAGATCTGCTGTTCTGTCGCAACTCCCGCCATCAACCACGACTATCTCAAAATCCAGTCCCATATCCCTCAGCCTGCCGGAAGGAATACTCTCAATAGTCCGTACTATCGACTCCTCTTCATTCAGCGACGGCATAAGGATGGTTAAATTCATAAAATCGTCTTCAACAATATTACCAGCAGAAAAAATGCAAAATAAGCAGAATTACAATATAATAAAGATTTCTTTTGGGATCTTGGTGACTCGGACAGTTATTTTAACTTTGGTGATTCAAAATGAAAAACCGGAATGAAAAAGCAATCCCGGAAGAATAAAAACCCGGTCACCGAAAACTACAATTCAGGAAAAAGTCTTTCACTTGCTCTTGCCTTGCTTGTGATTCTCATCTTACTGACCTGGTCCGGTGCAATACATAACAACTTTGTGAGCTGGGATGATTTTGATTATGTAATTAATAATGAGCTGGTCAGAAATGACAAGGCGCCGGATCTCAAAGCCATTTTTTCAACTGTTGTATCGCTTAATTATCATCCGCTGACAATTCTCAGCCTCAGCCTTAATGATAATGACTGTAAAAATTGTCAAGATGGAATTTCACCCCGACCCTTTATTGCAGGAAATATAATTCTGCACGCCCTGAACACTCTACTTGTTTTTATTCTTATATATCTTCTGTTCAGAAAAGATCTTATCGTCTCTTTCATTGTGGCTGCAGTTTTTGCTGTCCACCCGATGCATGTCGAATCAGTGGCCTGGATATCGGCAAGAAAAGATGTGCTTAGCAGTTTTTTCTTTCTCTCAGGACTTATTTCATGGATCAGGTATATAATAACGCCGGACCGTAAATATCCGTGGCTCATTCTTTCATTCCTTCTTTTCGTGGCAGCAACTCTCTCCAAAGCAACTACTGTTGTTTTCCCGCTGGTTGCTATATTGATCTGGTACCTGATTTACCAAAAGCCGGATCCGGTACAAAAAGGAGAGTCACTGAAAGATTCTTTTTCACATGTTATCATTCCCCTGGTCCCGTTTTTTGCAGTTTCAGTTTTCATCGGACTGATAACAATAAATGTCCAGAACGGTGAGAACTTTTTGGGAATGTTTCAGTTCTCCAGGGAACCGGAGGATGCAATCAACACTGCCGGTGATTTCTCAATACTTCAAAGAACAGGAATTGCGTGTTACGGATTCTTTGTTTATATGATCAAATTCCTTATCCCGGTCAGGCTTTCTACATTCTATCCTTATCCCTCCCCGGAAGAGCTAAGCCATGGACTCATGCCGGTACTCTTCATCATTTCCGTAATTGCCTTCATCCTGGTTGTCCTTCTCATATTTCTTTCAATAAAAAAGACTAAAATTTTTGCGTTCTGCCTCGGATTTTACCTTCTCAACCTGATCCTTGTTCTGCATTTCGTTTCAGTAGGGAAGGCAATGCTTGCTGAAAGATATACATACCTGCCATATATCGGGCTTGCTCTTCTTCCCGCATGGTTTATCAGCCGGACAAGGCCCGAAACAAAACGGGTCCTCCTCTTTATTATAGCAGTATTCATTGTTATCTTCATAATTCTGGCCAGAAAACAGGTTAATGTCTGGCACGACAGCGGATCACTATGGACCCAGGTCATTGAAAAGTACCCGGGACAGGAGCTTGCGCGAAGCGCCCGGGGGAAACATTATTACCGGCTTGCTTCGATTTCAGCAAATAAGGAAGAAAGGAAAAACCTTGAAGAAAAAGCCCTTTCAGATTTCAGGGTGGCAATAAGCCTGAATACGAAAAGAGCCGAGGTTTATGAGTATATGGGAGTAATAATGCTCACACGCTCTGATCTGAAAAACGCACTTCAGCTTATGAATATTTCAATAAAAATCGATCCCGGGAAAGGAAGAAGTTATTTCAACAGGGCAATTGTTCATGATCAGATGAACATGAAAGAAGAAGCGATCAGGGATTATGAAACGGCTTTAAAGCTCGATCCCGGGATGGCACCTGATATTTTAAGGAACCGGAGCGTTCTGAATCTTGAAACAGGAAAATATGAGCAGGCCATCAGTGACCTTGACGCACTTATTAAACTGGATGAGAGAAATTTCATAAACTATTACAACAGGGCTTTTGCAAAAGTGATGCTCAAGGATATTGAAGGAGCTATCGAAGATTACAAGTCAGCCCTGAAATTAAACCCGGGAGATGAACAGATAATTGAACATATACGGGTTTTAACGGAATCAGGAAATATTAATTAAGTATCCTATGGCAGGCTGGAAAAGGGTATTTGGTATAATCTGGACCGGGCAGCTGATTTCTACCCTCAGCAGTTCAATTGTCGGGTATGCTGTCGTTTTCTGGCTCAGCATTCCATGTGCCTGCCCTGCAGGCTTCAATCCCTTTACTTGCCCCGGAATCTGAACTGATGCGGATCTCCGGGATCAACCAGGTCATCCAGTCGGTGAGCGTCATAGCAGGACCGGCACTTGCAGCACTTATGATAACTGTTCTCAACATGACATGGGTTCTGATGACCGATGTTGCCGGTGCATTGATCGCCGTTGTAACGCTTCTGCTTGTTCATATCCCGAATCCGGCCAGAAAAGAGCATGCTCCGAAACCTCAGATCCTCCGTGAGCTTAGAGAAGGCTTCCGGGAAATTTATAATCATTCCGGATTACTGTGGCTCTTTATTATTATTGTTATCGCTCATTTCTTTATAATGCCCGTTGCAGTACTGTTCCCGCTGATGACAATTAATCATTTTAACGGAGGAACATACCAGATGAGCATCGTGGAAGTAGCCTGGGGATTGGGAATGCTTGCTGGCGGTGCCTTGCTCGGGATAAAAAAGATCAAAATAAGTGAGATCCTGATAATCAATTCGACATTTCTTGTCCTGGGACTCACATTCTATTTTCGGGATTATTGCAGACCGGATTTATTGCAGACTCAATAGGAGTATCAAATGCATTCATAATTTCCGGATCAGCAATTACACTTCTGGGATTTTGTGCATCTTTTATTCCGCTTCTCAAAGATATGTCACGAAAGAATAACCAGGCCAAGGATCCTGAATAGTCAGAATTCAATAATCAACAGCACTTCAAGTGGAACTCTTTAAGTAAAGAAAAAACGTATTATAATACGTTTTTAAATACGTATTATAATACGTAGATTTTATTTTTGTGCTTTCTTAAGTGTATTAAAGCCGAAGGGTGCATAAAGAGGACAGAATCCGATTATTCCTGTAACAATAAATATTGCTGCAACGATCAGCAGGATCACGCCAAGGGTTCCTGTGATAACATTTGTGAAATAAAGCACCAGAACGACAAGAGCAGCCAGTAATCTGATCACCCTGTCAGCATTTCCCATATTCTTTTTCATTTTATCTATAATTAATTTTTAACAAAACACTTTCTTGTCAGATCGTTGTATTTACGTTTGAAATATCTGATTAATAATCCACCCAAGGTCAGAACCAAAATTGTTGTAATCATATTTTGAATTTGCAAATAAACATTTGATCCGGGATTTTGTTCAAATGCTAATGAAAGAATCACCTGTCAGAGAACAAAGGTCATGTTAATTTCCACCCGGAAGAAATATTTTTGTTGTGTAACTATGGAACAATATCACCTTTTATATTGTTAAAGAATAACTTATAAGATTGCTTCTATAATTTTAACCCTTTACTCCGGATATTTATGAATAATGCAATATTCAATTTCCCCGAACCGGTAAATGAGCCGCTCCTGGCATATCTGAAAGGCAGCAGAGAAAGAGAGTTACTTGAGAAGGAACTGGCTGACCAGAACAACAGTGTGATTGACATCCCTCTTATCATTAACGGGAAAGAGATTAGAACAGGTATAACAGGAAAGATCACCAATCCGGCTGATCATGATCATGTTCTTGCAACATATCACATGGCCACTGAAAAAGAAGTTTCGATGGCCATAGATGCAGCTCTATCAGCAAAATGCGAATGGATGACCCTTTCCTGGATGGAAAGGGCAGCAATAATGGCAAAGGCGGCCGAGCTTATTTCGAAAAAATACAGGTACCGTCTTAATGCAGCAACTATGCTTGGACAGGGGAAGAATGCTTTTCAGGCTGAAATAGACTCTGCCTGCGAGGTTATCGACTATCTCCGCTTCAATAATTATTTTGCATCCCTCATTTACAGGGAGCAGCCAAAATCAGGAACAGAAATAATTAACAGACTGGAGTATCGTCCGCTTGAGGGATTTGTTTACACAATCACTCCTTTCAATTTTACAGCCATCGCATCGAACCTTAATACCAGCGTGGTCCTGATGGGGAATACTACTGTATGGAAGCCTGCCTCAACAGCGGTTCTTTCGAACTATTATCTGATGAAGATCTTTGAGGAAGCCGGCATGCCGGCAGGAGTGATAAATTTCATTCCGGGTTCAGGATCACTGATAAGCGGAGTTGTTTTAAAACATAAGGAACTGGCCGGGGTTCATTTCACCGGTTCGAATGCAACCTTCAATACTGTCTGGAAACAGGTCTCGGAAAATCTGAGTATTTACAGATCTTATCCTAAAATTGTAGGCGAGACTGGCGGCAAGGATTTCATTTTTGCTCATAATTCGGCAGATCGGGTTGCACTTGCAACTGCAATAATCAGAGGAGCATTTGAATATCAGGGACAGAAATGTTCAGCTGCATCAAGGGCATATATTCCCGTATCGATCTGGGATGAAACCAAAAAGCATATTCTCAGGATGATCCCGGAGATCAGAACAGGTAATGTTACTGATATAAATAATTTCATGAACGCGGTGATTGATGAACCTGCATTCGACAGGATCATGTCATATATTGAAAAGGCAAAGGCTTCACCGGATATTGAAATACTGACCGGAGGAAAAGGGAATAAATCCTCAGGATATTTTATTGAACCAACGATACTGATAACGAACGATCCCCATCATATAACCATGGAGGAAGAGATCTTTGGACCTGTGATTACGATCTTCGTATATGATGACGATAAATATGATGATACCTTAAAGCTCTGCGACGAGACATCTCCATATGGTCTGACAGGATCAATTTTCAGTCTCGACAAATATGCCATGATAAGGGCGTGCAGGGCGTTAAGATATTCTGCAGGAAATTTCTATATCAATGACAAGCCCACAGGGGCTATGGTAGGGCAGCAGCCTTTTGGGGGAGCAAGGGCGTCGGGCACCAATGATAAGGCAGGAAGTCACCTCAACCTTCTCCGATGGGTCAGTCCCCGTACAATCAAGGAAACGCTTATTCCGGCAACAGATTTCAGATATCCGTATATGGATATTGAATAAGTTTTTCCCTTTTTGGATAATTTACAACAAATAATTAATATTGCAGTCCGTTTTACTACAAGTTGCTGGTTGCTGGTTGCTGGTTACTGGTTGCTGGTTGTTAAATTCGAAAATTCAACCAACCTGCAAATTGCAACTTGCAACTTGCAACAAGAGAGAGGGCCCATAGCTCAGATGGTTAGAGCACCTGACTCATAATCAGGGGGTCGCTGGTTCGATCCCAGCTGGGCCCACTCAAAATCAAGAAGTTACAACCTCGAAAGTTGTAACTTTTTTTTTGGTGCCAGTTTGGTGCCAGGATTTATCAGGAAAAGGTTGAAGGAAATTGGCCCTTTACATATCCCACACTAGAAACATAATCTACTCGGCCTAACATTATCAGACCAATAAACTTCCTTCAATAATAAAATCCACTTAAAAAGCCTGTTTGGTTAAATATGGCTAAATTTATAAGACCTATCAAAACGTAGGTAGGCATTTTAAAGAATACTCAAACATAAATTGAAATTGAATGAAATTAATAGAACTGTCAATAATAAACTATAGGTCAATTAAACAGGTTGACAACTTTAAACTGACTTCTTTTCAATCAATTATAGGAGAAAATAATACAGGGAAATCAAATGTACTTTCAGCTGTTGAAGTCTTTTTATCTGGCGGAGCAGGCGGTTTAAAACTTGAAGATTTCAATGACAAATCACTGACAATAATTATTAAAGCTAAGTTTAAACTAAAATCATCTCATTTGAAGAAAATCTGGAGGCCATATCTTCTAAATGATGAGTTAATAATTGAAAAACATCTTTGGATTGAAACTGATCCAAAAACTGAAAAAGAATCCATTAAAAACGAATTTCATGGCTATCAAGCTGAACCAAAAGAATGGTTTCTTTCAGAAAAGAAAATAAAAGATGTAAAAGGAGAAAGACCCAAATGGAAAGAAATTGTTGAAGAAAATAATTTGCCAGATTATTTCATTGAAAACGGTAATTGCAATGCAACAATATAGAAAGGCGTTGACAAAGTTCCTTGGCGATAAAGAAGTTGAATATGATGAGCCTGATTTAAGTTCTACTCATGCATTAGGGTTATCAAGTTATGTAATTGCTAGTTTACCGAAGTACTATTTACTTAAAGCAATTACAGATTATTCTGATGAGATTGATAAACGCTCAACCAATACAACTTTCAGAAAATTAATGGCTGATTTGTCTGATAGAATACTTAAACTTGACCCTGATTATCAGAAAATAGAAAATGCATTATCAACTATCGAAGAATTGTTGAATGATAAAAAAGCTCAAAATGCTGATGCCGAATCCCGCTTGCCAAGTATAGGTAAAATTGAAGAACGAATTAAACAACTGATTGTTCGATTGATGCCATCCGTGGAAAAGGTATCACTTAAAGTTTTGACTGAAGATGTTAAGTCTATATTTTCAAAAGGAGTCGAATTGACCATAGATGATGGTATCGAGACAGATGTACTTCTAAAAGGACATGGATTACAAAGGTGTATTGTTTTTGCTCTTATTCAAACCTTAATTTTAAATGAGAGAAATGAACTCATTAACACTGACCCATCCAAGATTGAAGATAATCCAATAATATTGGCCATTGAAGAACCAGAATTATATATCCATCCGCAGCTTGGGAAACTATTCTATGATGTTCTTAATGAATTTAGTAAAAAGCAACAAGTGATTTATACAACTCATTCTCCAAGATTTATAGATGTATACGAAAGCGAAAATATTGCTTTAGTTTCGAAGACAAAAGTAGATGGAACAAAAGTAAAAAATTGCGATACAACTGCATTCAATGGTTTGACCGACAGAAAAATATTTCAGGGTCTTACTCAGCTTAATTCAGATGTAAATGAATTATTTTTTGCAAAAAATGTAATTGTTACTGAAGGTCCTGAAGACAAAATCGCAATAATAGAAACTTGTAAAAAATTGAACAAAATAAAAATTAGGGTTGAAGAGATCGATGTTACTATTGTTGTTGCCAATGGAAAAGGTAATATACCCTTCTTTGTTAGAGTTTTAAATGCTTTTGATATAAACTATGTTGTGTTACACGATACAGATCTTATATCAGGGATGACGGTTGATGCAGAAAATAAGACAAGAGAAGACAATAAAAGAATTTCAGATATAGTTAAAGGTGGGAAACTTGTTACCTACCCCATTAAATTGGAAGAAACCGCTGGTGTATCACAGCATTTTAAAGACCAGTATTATACTCTAGCATATTTTACTAATCATAGTAATATTAATAGCGACTTAGAAAGGATAATTGAAGATTTATTTAAGAAAATATAAAAGAGACGACAGTTAATAAAGATTTCAGGAGTTTGCAAAAGGTTGTAACTTCCATTGTTGTTTGTTGTGCAATTATATGCATTCTTCGATAATCCTTTGTTGATTATAATGCCGACTCTGGTGGTGCATTTAAACTGATAGAAAATGAATGAAATTATTTGTCCAAATTGTAAAAAGGTTTTTAAGGTCGATGAGGCGGGCTTTGCTGATATTCTTAAACAGGTTCGAGATCATCAATTCCATGAAGAATTACAAAATCGATTGAACCTTGCAGAAAAAGAAAAGATTAATGCCGTTAAGCTTGCTGAAGCGAATCTTAAAAATTTGTTGCAAGGAGACCTTGCTAAGAAAGAATCAGAGATTTCTGCATTGATTGCTAAAATTCAGAAAACCGAAATTGAGAAAAAACTAGCAGTAACCGAGGCGATTAAATCAATCGAGAAGGAAAGAGATGAACTTGCTAATGATGTAAAGAATAAAGAAACAGAAAAGCAATTACTCGAAAAATCATTAAAAGAGAAGTATACTTCAGAATTAAAGACAAAAGATGATATAATCAAGCTGAAAGATGAGGAGATAGCTCTTCGAAAAGACATGAAACTTAAACTCTCGACCAAAATGATTGGTGAGTCACTCGAACAACATTGTGAAGTCGAGTTCAATAAGCTTCGCGCAACGGGATTTCAGAACGCCTATTTTGAAAAAGACAATGATTCAAGGTCTGGAAGCAAGGGTGATTACGTCTATCGTGAAACTGATGATGCAGGAAATGAAATCATTTCAGTAATGTTCGAAATGAAGAATGAAGGAGATGAAACTGCAACTAAAAAGAAGAATGAAGACTTTCTTAAAGAATTGGACAAGGACCGTACAGAAAAAAAATGCGAATATGCAGTTCTCGTTTCACTTCTAGAGGCGGAAAACGAACTCTATAATTCAGGGATTGTTGACGTCTCTCATAAATATCCCAAAATGTATATTGTACGCCCACAGTTTTTCATTCCTATTATCACTCTTCTTCGAAATGCGGCTATGAATTCAATGAAATATAAAGCCGAACTTTCTCTGATAAAAAATCAAAATATTGACATTTCCAATTTTGAAGAAAGAATAAATGCTTTTAAAGATGGCTTTGCGAGAAATTATGAGCTGGCAAGCCGTAAATTCAAAACTGCAATAGAGGAAATTGATAAAACCATTGATCACTTGCAAAAGACTAAAGATGCATTGTTGTCTTCTGAAAACAACCTGCGATTGGCTAATAATAAAGCAGAAGATTTAACAATAAAAAAATTGACTCAGGGTAATCCTACAATGAAAGCAAAATTTGAAGAACTTTCGAGCAAGGGTGAATAATAAAGTCTAGTCTTAGTGGTAAAAAACAAGAATTACATTAAGAAATAAAAAGAGCAGATCCGACTTCTAAGTTTTACCTTGAAAGACTATAACTTTACTATATCCCTGAATAGTTGTAAGCCTTCGGCAGTATGCCTCTTGTTTTTCTTAATATGATTTTTATGAACCCTCTCAATGAGACAACGGTTTGTCGAGTTTCTGCATTAACTAATCCGGGATTTTATCTTTATCTCCAGGATTAGTTACTTATTGTCTTTTTGGATGGTTTTGCTAATGCAGGAAGATTATTCCTCGATCAATAATTTTAACAACGGATATAAATGTTACCACCTAACAGAACATTTTGATACCACTCTGCTGGTTTGTTGATTTACTAAAGGATTCCGGACTTTGTTTTTTCTTCTATTCCGGTGAAGATTTTCATGTTCGATTTTCACTCAAAAACAAGCAACTGTTTCGGAGCATGTTGACCCCTTAATTTTGTCTTTTCAAAACGAACGCTGGTTCTCTCTAATTGGGGACAAGGATTCCTGCGTAAGCAAATCGGTTTTGTTTTTACGTAATAAAAAAAGGCACCAACCTGGTCAGTACCTTTACTTTATCATATTTTAATCTGTTATTATTCCCCTTTTTCCGTATCCACTGGTTTCTTTTCAGCATACTCCTTCTGCAATCGTTCACCCTGATGCTTACGGTAACTGGGTCCCTTTACACTTACTATGACTGAGTGATGAAAAATACGATCTAATATCGCACTTG
>ERZ795059.2323-NODE-2323-length-19844-cov-11.338572_pt1 | contig 19844 bp, 23 predicted proteins | sample MGYA00375143_ERZ795059 | MGnify/ENA primary metagenome ERZ795059 (study PRJEB30188, sample SAMN05720168) | activated sludge metagenome | isolation source: Anaerobic digester | place: USA | collected 2015-01-07 ... | reverse complement strand
GGCACGCCGCTGCCGCGCTCGATCATCGAGTTCTGCTACAAGAAGGACGAGCTGGGCGATCCGCTGGTGTCGGAAGAGCACATCACGGCGTTCAACTGGGCGACGCACCAGGAGATCGACGACATCGTGGCGATGACGCTGCGCATCAACGACTTCCTCACGGGGCTGTTTGCCGGCGCGCAGATCAAGCTGGTGGACTTCAAGGTGGAGTACGGCCGCCTGTACGAAGGCGAGATGGTGCGGACGGTTCTGGCCGACGAGATCAGCCCGGATTCGTGCCGCTTGTGGGATATGGCGACCGGCGAGAAGCTGGACAAAGACCGCTTCCGCCGCGATCTCGGCGGCGTCACCGAGGCCTACGCGGAAGTTGCGCGCCGTCTCGGAATCATCAAGGAAGCGGGCGGGGCAGAGATTCTGTCCTTCTCCCAGGACAAGTCTGAGGAATAGGCGAGCCGATGAAAGCCAAGGTCCATGTCTCGCTGAAAGCTGGCGTGCTCGATCCGCAGGGCAAGGCTGTGGGCGATGCGCTCGTTCGCCTCGGCTTCGATGAAGTCGGCGCGGTTCGCTGCGGCAAGACGATCGAGCTGGAGCTGGCGGATGGCCTGTCGAAGGCTGACGCGGAGAAGCGCGTGAAGGACATGTGCGAGAAGCTGCTCGCGAATGTCGTGGTCGAGCGCTACTCGATTGAAATCGTCTAGGCGAAATCGTCCAGGCGCTATCGCTGGCCTGAAATGAAAATCGCGCGCCCCGGCTGGAGCGCGCGATTTGATTTTGTAGCAGGGTCTGAAGCCTTACTTGGCTTCTTCTGCCGTTTTCGTCATGGCGCCGCCGACTGCGCCGACGTCGCGGCCGACGCCGGCGATCGTGTTGCAGGCAGACGCCATGAGCGGCGCGGCGACCATGAGGGCGATGAGAAGTTTGCGCATGAGGGTGACCCCTTTTGTGTTGTCCCAGCTGCAAGGATGACTGCTCGGAACGGATTTCGCAAGCCGGGCGACTAGCGGGCGCATCCCTCAAGAACATTGCCTTCGGCGTCGGGCTGGCAGGCGGGGCGATCGGTGCGCGGGGGCTGCGTTGCGCCTTTCTGGACGCCATCTGCCGTGCCGGTAAGCACGCCGCCGACTTCCTGCAGATCGCGGCCAATGCCGGAGATGGTGTTACAGCCCGCCAATCCAGTAAGCGCGAGCAGGGCGGCGCCTGACATCAGCTTGTTCATCTAGCCGTCCTTCGTGCCCGCCTTCTGAGGCGATTGACCAATCCTGCCTATCGCCCAAGAATCTGTCCAAATTCGGGTAGCTGGCCCACAGAGGATTTCATGACCCCCGCACACTGGATGCCGATCGCCCTGCTGATCGGGTCGAACATCTTCATGACCACGGCCTGGTATGGCCACCTGAAGTTCAAGGATTCACCGCTGCTGCTGGTGATCTTCGTGAGCTGGGGGATCGCGTTCGTTGAATACTGCATGGCCGTGCCGGCCAACCGGATCGGCAGCGAGGTGTGGTCGGCGGCCGAGCTGAAGACGATGCAGGAGGTCATCACGCTGGTGGTGTTCGCGGCCTTCTCGGTCTGGGTGCTGAAGGAGCCGCTGACGTGGAAGCACGGTATTGGCTTCGCGCTGATCGCGCTGGGGGCCGGGGTGATCTTCTACAAGTAGCTAGCGCCACTAACCGCGGAGCGCGACGCAGAGCGGGATGTCTTTCTCAGCGGCTGCGCAGACGTCCGGCTGCGTCTTCGTCTGCTTCCAGTAGTCGACGTAACCGAGCTTCTCCGCGAGCGGCAGGAAGCGGGGATCGGTGCGCATGGCGATTGTCGATGGAAAAAAGAGCGGCGAGAAATCGGTCATGATGATCAAGTAACGCTGGTCCATGGTCTCAGCGAGCGCAAATGCTGCGTCGAGATCGCCGAGCACCGCCATCGCCTGGATACTGGACGAGAGCAGACTGCCAGTGAGGCAGGTTCTAGCCTGCTTCGCGCTGGCGAGACGCGCTGCCTTGCTCTGCTGCTTCAAGCCAGCCTGGATGCCGCGCCAACACGCAGCAGTTGCACGCGGCACGCCCGGAGCTGGCGACGCAAGCAGTTGGTTGGCATCGCCCGCGCTGAGGAACAGTGCGCTGGCGATAGATATATCCCACGCTTGCGGGTTGGGCTTTCGTTTCAGCGTAGTGGCGAGCTGTGTTTCACCGCGCCCATCGCCGACAGCGGCAAGCAGCGCGCCGTAGGCCATCGGCCCCATCATGCCCGAAGGTTCGGCTTCGATGGTCGCCTTCAGGTAGCGAAGCGCCTCCTGCGAGCGGCCGACCGCGCCAATTGGATAAGCAGTCGAGCGGCTGGCGTAGGCGAAATGGAAGGCTTCATCCGGCGAGGGCTGGCGCTGCATCAGTCGCGCCATCTCCGGTAGCCATTCCGCCAGTGGCTTGTTCTCCGCCATGCTGACATAGGCGAGGGCGTAAGCGGTCGCGAGTCCGTTAGGGTGAATGGCCTGGGCACGGTTGTAAGCCGTTTTCGCTTCTGCAAGCATTGCGTCCTGAGCGCCCGGCGCTGCGCTGTCCAGAGCGGAAACCAGGAAGGTCGCCAGACGGGCTTGCGCGGTTCCGTTGTCGGGGGCGATGCGAACATGCTCGCGGGTGACACGCATCATGGCTGAAAGGCCGCTATCGCGGTTGCTGATCCAGTCGTCGCAGGCGCCGGCAGACATCGTCAGATATCGATCGTCGCGCTTTCGGTGTCGCCTGCATAGCCATTGCTCGTGATGCAGAATGTGACGTCGATGGCGCGCTGCGCGAACAACGCAGCGGCGGCTGTAGTGTCCGACACATCCGCATCGATTGCGCCTTCCCAAAGGGTCGCGCGTGTTTCGACATCCTCAAGCCGCACGGCGCCGCTCAGCTTATCGCCGGCGTGCCGGATCTCGCCGCTCAGCGCAAAGCGGGCTTCGAGTTCTTCGGCGCGATCGAGTACCGAGTCGGAATTTTCGCCCGTCGTGTCGGCTCGTGCGGCAATATCCAGCTGGCGCTTGGTGAGGTTGCGGAAACCTTCATCGGTCGCCGAGGCGGCAACCGACTTGGCGACGCCATCGTCTGGATCTTCCGCTGTGAAGCCGAAGAAGGCGATGCGTTGGGCGCTGGCTGTGCTGGCGGCTGTGGCGGGTTGCTTGGGCGATATGAGATCGCGGATGGTGGGCATGACGATGGCGAGGCCGGCGATGATGAGGCCGCCGATGGCGTAGATGCTGATCTTCCGTTTCTTTTCCTTGGCGACGATCTTCTGGCCGCCGGGTGCGCCGAGCTTGATGGCGGCGTCCTGGGCTTCCTTGCCGCCTTTCACCAGAGCTGCGAGGCGATCGGCCAGGATGGCGAGGCGGGCGTCTGTGTCGTTGAAGGCGTCGAACCAGTTGCGGCTGGCAAGTTCGTAGAGGAATGCGCCTTCGGGGTGGATGTCTTCGAGGCGGACAGGAATGACCAGCTTCTTCTGGAAGGTGGCGGCGCCGAGTTCCTTCGCGATGTCGTCGGACTGTGCGGCTGTCTTCGAGAACAGGAGGACGAAGATCGGGGCGGCGACGAGGGCGTTGGCGGTGGCGGCGCGCCAGTCTTCGCCCGAGGGGACGTGCTGGTCGTACCAGGCATCGACGCCGCGTTCGTGCAGCAGTTTCCAGAGCAGGGCGGCCTTGGCCTGATCGGCGCGGCGATAGCTGATGAAGATCTCGCCAGACATGCTGATCCCGCCCTCGGAACGACCAAAAAGCCGTTCTTTAGAAAGACTTGCCCTGTTTGGCGGGCATGGGCAACCGACGCTCTCGCGACTCGTGGGAAAAGCTGCTAGAGGCGCGCCGAAAGGGACACTTCACCCATGAAATCCGCTGTCATCGTCTTCCCCGGATCGAACTGCGACCGCGACGCCCAGGTGGCGCTGCGCCAGATGACGGGGCAGGAGCCGGCGATGGTCTGGCACAAGGATGGCGTGCTGCCCGAGAAGCTCGATCTGATCGTGCTGCCGGGCGGGTTCTCGTATGGCGATTATCTGCGTTCGGGCGCGATGGCGTCTGTCTCGCCGGTGGGCGATGCGATCCGGGCGCATGCGGCGCGTGGCGGCTATGTGCTGGCGATCTGCAATGGCTTCCAGGTGGCGACCGAGCTGGGGCTGCTGCCGGGCGCGTTGCTGCGCAATGCGTCGCTGAACTTTGCCTGCCGTCCGCAATCGCTGGCGATCGCGTCGAACTCGTCGGTCTTCACGGCAGGGTACAAGGATCAGCGCGAAGTGGTGTTCCCGATCGCGCACCATGACGGGAACTACTATGCCGACGATGCGACGCTGGATCGGCTCGAGGGCGATGGCCGCGTGGCGTTCCGCTATATCGGCAATCCGAACGGTTCGGCGCGGGATATTGCCGGCGTGCTGTCGGAGAATGGCCGCGTGCTTGGCCTGATGCCGCATCCGGAGCGGGCGATGGCGGGCCAGGAAGGCGGCGAGGACGGCGTGAAGCTGTTCGAGAGCCTGTTGGCGGCGGCTTAACCATCCGCATTCAACCCTCACGGGTGCAGCATTGAACTTGAGCGCCCAAGGGCGCGTTATATCAGCCTCCACGTGATGCGAGGCGATCCCATGCGTTTGCTTGCTCTTTCTCTTTTTGCTGCTTTGCTGACTGCTCCCGTGCAGGCGCAGACGGTCGGCATGATCGGCCCCAGTTTTGCGCCATCGTCGATCAAGGCCGAGAACTTCGATGCGGTGTTCGAGGTGAAGGTGAATACGCTGCCGTCGATCCCGGTGCTGTGGAACCAGACGGCGGAGAGCCGGTGGGATGGCGTGATCTGCAATGTCGGCAAGGCGAACCGGGGTGCGGTGAAGGTCGAGCCGACGGCGCGGTTTGGCTATCTCGACCTCAACACCTGCACGATGTTCTCGAACTTCCACATGCTCGACCTGACGACCGTCGATGCGGATCAGGAATGGACCGCGAAAATCTATCTGCGCGCCCGGAAATAGCGCGAAAATTCGCGCGTTGTCCCTGCGCATAGCTTGCCCGCACGGCGGGTGTGCTTATTTATGCTAAGACCCATTTATGGAGGCTCGGATGGCCATCGACATCGGCATTGAAACCAAGGCGCGCAAGAAAGTCGTGGGCGCACTCGGGCAGGTTCTTGGCGACACCTATGGTCTCTATCTGAAGACGCACGGGTATCACTGGAACGTCGAAGGCCCGATGTTCAACACGCTGCATCTGATGTTCGAGGCGCAGTACAACGACCTCTGGCTGTCGATGGATCTGATTGCCGAGCGCATTCGGTCGCTGGGCGAATACGCGCCGGTGGGCGAGCAGATCGGCGCCAAGTCGCAGCTTCCTGCTGACAAGGGCGTGCCGGAAGCCAAGGCGATGATCGCGAACCTCGTCGATGGCAACGAGCTGCTGGCGCGCTCGGCGCGGGCGGCGCTGAAGGCTGCGGAAGAAGCGGGCGATCAGGCGTCGGCTGACCTGATGACGCAACGCGTCGCAGTCGTCGAGAAGACGGCGTGGATGCTGCGCGCGATGGCGAAGTAGGTCTCAGGCCCGCCCGAGAAGCTTTGCGGGATCGGGGCAGATGGCGAGCCATTTGTCCTGCTCGCTGCGCTTGGCGACGCCGGGGTAGTCGCCCTTCGCGCTGCCGATATCGAGAATGATCTGGAAGTGCAGGTGGGGCGACCAGCCGCCATTCTCACGGCGCGTGCCCAGTTGCGCGATCTTCTCGCCGGCCATGAAGGCCGTGCCGGGCTTGAGGCCCTTCAGGCTGTCGCGGTCGAGATGGCCGTAGAGCGTGTGGAATTTCAGGCCTGCTACGGGCGTGTGCTCGAGGATGATGGTGGGGCCATAATCGCCCTCGGCGTCGTTGATGCGCGAGGAGTGAACGCGGGCGTTCAGCGGCGTGTAGACGGCGGTATCGGCTGGTGCGAAGACGTCGATGCCGAGATGCACGGTGCGCGGCTCGTCGCCCTCAGGCGCGAACAGCGTTTGCGTATAGATGCTGCGATCCTCGCCATAGCCGCCGAAGCGCACCGGCTCGCCGTGCTTTACATCGGTATCGCCCAGCTTGCCCGCGACGCCCTTGCCAAGGCCTTCGATGACTTCGATGCCGGTTGGCCGAAGGCTGGCTATCCAGCGGTCGAAGGCCTCGCGCGACATTACTCCGCCGCGACCTTAGCGGCGTGGTTCGGCAGGCCTTCGAGGTATTTCTCGGCTTCCAGCGCGGCCATGCAGCCGAGACCGGCGGCGGTGACGGCCTGGCGGAAGACGTCATCGGCCACATCGCCAGCAGCGAACACGCCGGGGATCGACGTGGCCGTCGAGTTCGGCGCGGTGTGCAGATAGCCGCCGAGCTTCATTTCGAGCTGGCCGGTGAAGAGCTGCGTCTGCGGCGCGTGGCCAATGGCGATGAAGATGCCGTGCACGGGCTGCTCGGTGACTTCGCCGGTCTTGAGGTTTTTCAGTTTCGCCTTGGTGACGCTGAGCGGACCTTCCTGTCCGATCACGTCGGTGAGTTCAGTGTTCCAGAGGACGTTGACCTTCGGGTTCTTGAACAGGCGGTCCTGCAGGATTTTCTCGGCGCGGAAATGGTCGCGGCGGTGAACGACGGTCACCTTCGAAGCGAAGTGGGTGAGGTGCAGTGCTTCTTCCACGGCGGTGTTGCCGCCGCCGACGACGATGACTTCCTTCTGGCGATAGAAGAACGCGTCGCACGTGGCGCAGGCGGAGACGCCGAAGCCCTTGAATTTCGACTCGCTCTCGAGGCCCAGCCATTTGGCTTGCGCGCCCGTTGCGATCACCAGCACGTCGCAGGTGTAGACCGCGCCGCTATCGCCGGTGAGCTTGAACGGCTTGGTTTTCAGCTCGGCCTTGATGATGTGGTCTTCCACCATCTCCGTGCCCATGTGGATCGCCTGGGCGCGCATCTGGTCCATCAGCCATGGGCCCTGGATGACGTCGGCAAAGCCCGGATAGTTCTCGACATCGGTGGTGATCGTCAGCTGGCCGCCCGGCTGGATGCCCGCGATCAGCATCGGCTTGCGCAGGCTGCGCGCCGCATAGATCGCCGCCGTGTAGCCAGCGGGGCCGGAGCCGAGAATGATGATCTGGGAGTGGCGGGGCGTGGTCATCGTAAATCCTGTCTGCTGGCCCTTCCTAACGGGCCAATCCCGCACACGGAATGGGTCACGGCGCGCGGATGGTCATATTCTGGGGATGCGAGTGTGAACGGAAAAGGGCCAGAGGCGAACCTGCTGACGGTGTTGAGATTTTCTGCTACAAGACAGGTTCAGGAGCGTCCCTATGGCTGCAAATGAAGCGTTATTGGACCGGATTACCGTAGAGCCGGGCAAGATGGGCGGCAGGCCCTGCATCCGGCGCATGCGCATCCGGGTCATGGACATTCTCGACATGCTGGCAGCTGGAGCGAGCCGCGAAGCGATCCTTCGCGACTATGACGAGCTGGAAGACGACGACATCACCGCGGCGCTTGTTTATGCCTCGCGCGCGACGGATCACCGGATCATCGCAGCGGCCGAATGAAGTTCCTGCTGGACCAGAACCTGCCTGTGGTTCTGGCCAAATGGCTCGAAGATCGCGGCCATCAAGCCGAGCATGTGAAACGGCTTCGGCTGCAGGAAGCGGATGATCTTGCGATCGTTCGTCATGCCATTCGCACCGATGCAATTGTCATAACCAAAGACGCCGACTTTCAGCGTCTTGCTGCCCCGCCGCCCAAGGGGCCCCAGATTGTCTGGGTCAGGCTTGGGAATACGACGAATCCCGATCTGGTCGCGACGTGGGAAGCGCTCTGGCCGAGTATTCAGCAAGCGCTGGAAGACGGCGAGCCGCTGATCGAAGTGGCCTAGGCCTTTGCCGGATGGCGCTGAAGCAGCAGTCGGACGATCTCGTCGGCGGCGCGGGCGGCTTCGCGGATGGGCTGGTAGCTCCATGTCTGGAGGCTGCCGTCGAACCAGCGGGCGGCGCCTGCCGTGATGAAGCCCTGGTGCAGCCGGTCGAAGCGGGGGGATGAGCCTTCCAGCTTCAGGATGTGGATCGGCTTTGCGAAGAAGGCGGGGTCGGCCAGCATGTTGGCGCTGTCTTCGGTGACGAGTGCCGCGTCGCAGAGCGAGAGGAAAGCGACGTAGGGGTTCGGGCCGTCGCGCTGTTCGTTCTCCCAGAAGATCGCGTTCAGGTCGCGGCTAAGTGTGCGGAAGCGATTGCGGATGGCTTCGGGCGTGCGGCGCGAGACCGTGATCCAGAACGTGCGACCTGGGGCCAGCTTGCGGAGATCGGCTTCGATCGCGGCGGCGCGGGCTTCGGTGAATTTGTGCGTCTTCGAATCACCGCCGAGCGAGACGAGCACTTTCTCACCTGCAGCCTGGGGCAGGTGAGCGAACTGCATCTGTGCGCCTGCGATGCGTTCCTGCGAGAACCACACGGGCGAGCCGAGGATCGGGAAGACGTTCGCGCCTGTGACGGCGTCGTGCTCGGGCGGGATCACCAGATCGAAGCTTGTGAGTGAGACTTTGGGGTCCTGTGTCTGGACGATCAGCGTGTTGCCGCCCGAGAGCTTCCGCATCAGGCGCGAGTAGGGGATGGATCGGCGGCCAGCTGCGATCCACACGTCGGGCCATGGCGGCGACAGAAGCTTGCGCTGTTCATCCGGCAGAGCCGACAGCGGCATGGGCCACAGATCCGGCCGCAGCATCAGCTGGAGGCCCTGCGGCTGCAGGATCACGTCTTTTGTTTTGAGATCTGTTCTTGTTTGCGGATCTGGCCGGCTGGAGGTCTGCGAACAGATATGCGCCAGCTTCGCCGCGCGCTCGGGTTCAGCGAGGGCTGCGGCAAGCGCCTTGGTCTGATTGAGAATGCCCGCGCGGCCGTCTGCTACGCACCAGACAGACGGTCCGCTCAACGCGCTACTTCCAGGTGATCGCGACGATCTCGAACGACTTGGCGCCGCCCGGCGCGGAGACCTCGGCGGTATCGCCTTCTTCCTTGCCGATCATCGCGCGGGCGATGGGGGAGGAAATCGAGATCTTCTTGCGGGCGATGTCCGCTTCGTCTTCGCCGACGATCTTGTAGGTGAAGCTTTCGCCCGTGTCCTCGTCGGTCACCTTTACGGTGGCGCCGAACTTCACGGTTTTGCCTTGCAGGCGCGAGGTGTCGATCACGTCGGCATGGGCCAGCTTGCCTTCAAGTTCGCCGATGCGGCCCTCGATGAAGGACTGCTTCTCCTTGGCGGCGTGATACTCGGCGTTCTCGGACAGGTCGCCATGGCTGCGCGCCTCCGCGATCGCCGCGATGATGTTCGGGCGTTCTTCGGATTTGAGAACTTTCAGTTCAGCCTGCAGGGCCTCGAAGCCCTCAGACGTCATGGGAATGCGCTGCATGGGTAGTCCTATTCAAAAACACCCGACTGACACGGAAACGCCCCTACCGGCGGAATCCACCGGAAAGGTCAGGAAGGGTCAAGAGTAGGTCTGAAGCGCCCCGGCTTCAAGCGGGAGTGTTTTCAGCGAGCGGATCGCCTGCACAGCCGCCCGGGCCCCCGAAATCGTGGTGTAATACGGGATGCCGTGCTGGAGCGCGGCGCGGCGGATAGAGGCCGAATCCATGAGGGATTGAGCACCTTCCGTGGTGTTGAACACCAGCTGCACCTTGCCGTTCAGCAGGGCGTCCACGACGTGCGGCTGCCCTTCCAGAACCTTGTTAACGCGCTCGACCTTGATCCCGCGGTCGGCAAGAAACTGTGCAGTGCCTTCCGTGGCGATGATCGTGAAGCCGAGTTCAGAGATCTCGCGCGCCGGTTGTTCGATCGAGGCCTTGTCGCCTTCGCGGACCGAAATGAACACGCAGCCCTTGTCGGGCAGGGCCATTCCGGCAGCGATCTGGCTCTTCAGGTAGGCGGCGCCGAAGGACACATCGAGGCCCATGACTTCGCCGGTGGAGCGCATTTCCGGCCCGAGCAGCGGGTCGACGCCCGGGAAGCGCGAGAACGGGAAGACGGCTTCTTTGACAGCGATGCGCGGGCCGGTGATCGGGCCGGCGCCGATGCCGAAGGAGGCGATCTTCTCGCCGGCCATCACCTTGGCGGCGATGGCGGCGAACGGTTTACCGACAGCCTTGGCGACGAACGGCACGGTGCGCGAGGCGCGGGGGTTGGCTTCGAGGACGTAGATCTCGTCGCCCTTGACCGCGAACTGGACGTTCATCAGGCCTTTGACGTCAAGCGCCTTGGCGAGCTTGCGCGCTTGATCTGACAGGCGATCGACGATCTCTTTCGAGAGCGTGTAGGGCGGGATGGAACAGGCTGAGTCGCCTGAGTGGATGCCGGCTTCCTCGATGTGTTCCATGATGCCGGCGACGTGGGTGTCCTCGCCATCGCACATCGCGTCGACGTCGACTTCGATGGCGTCGGAGAGGTAGCGGTCGACCAGCAGAGGCGTGTCGCCGGAAACCTGTACGGCTTCGCGGACGTAGCGCTTCAGGTCTTTCTCGTCGTGCACGATCTCCATCGCGCGGCCGCCGAGCACGAAGCTGGGGCGCAGCATGACGGGGTAGCCGATGCGGTTGGCGGCGGCGACGGCTTCTTCGTCTGTGCGGGCGATGGCGGCCGGGGCCTGCTTGAGGCCGATCTTGTCGAGCAGTTTCGAGAAGTGTTCACGGTCTTCGGCGAGGTCGATCGAGTCCGGCGTGGTGCCGAGGATCGGCGCGCCCGATGCCTTGAGGCCTTGCGCCAGTTTCAGCGGCGTCTGGCCGCCGAACTGGACGATGACGCCCAGGAAGTCGCCGCTGGTCTGTTCGAGATGGATGATCTCGGACACGTCTTCGAGCGTCAGCGGCTCGAAGTACAGGCGGTCGGACGTGTCGTAGTCGGTCGACACGGTTTCCGGGTTGCAGTTGACCATGATGGACTCGATGTCGAGGTCCGCCATGGCGAAGGCCGCGTGGCAGCAGCAGTAATCGAACTCGATGCCCTGGCCGATACGGTTCGGGCCGCCGCCGAGGATCATGGCCTTGCGGCGCTGGCTCGGCTCGGCTTCGTTCTGCGGCGGGATGGTTTCGCCGTTCGCGCCGATCCAGCCGGTCTCATAGGTCGAGTAGAGATAGGGCGTCTTGGCCGCGAACTCCGCGGCGCAGGTGTCGATGCGCTTGTACACCGGGCGCACGTTTAGCTTGTGGCGCGCGGCGCGGACGTCGAGTTCCTTGCCGCCGGTGAGCTGGGCGAGGCGCACGTCGGAGAAGCCCATCGCCTTGATGCGGGTCCACTCTTCAGCGTCTTTCGGCAGGCCGTTCTGCGCGATCTTTGCTTCTTCCGCGATGATCTCCGCGATCTGGCGCAGGAACCATTTGTCGATCTTCGAGGCGTTGTGGACCTCCTCCACCGTCAAGCCATCGCGCAGGGCTTGGCCGACGTTGAGCAGGCGCTTCTCGGTCGCGCGCGAGACGGCGGCGATGAGGGCGTTGCGGTCGCTGCCGCCGGGAATGGTCTGCTCGTCGAAGCCGGAAATGCCGGTTTCGAGCGAACGGAGGGCCTTTTGCAGGGATTCCTGGAAGGTACGGCCAATCGCCATCGCCTCGCCGACAGACTTCATCTGCGTGGTGAGGTTGGGGTCGGCGCCCTTGTACTTCTCGAAGGCGAAGCGCGGGATCTTGGTGACGACGTAGTCGATCGTCGGCTCGAACGAGGCCGGCGTGACGCCCGTGATGTCGTTGTCGAGTTCGTCGAGCGTGTAGCCGATGGCCAGTTTCGCGGCGATCTTGGCGATCGGGAAGCCGGTGGCTTTCGAAGCCAGGGCTGAAGAACGGGAAACCCGCGGGTTCATCTCGATGACGACGAGGCGGCCATTGTCCGGGTTCACGGCGAACTGCACGTTCGAACCGCCGGTCTCGACGCCGATCTCGCGCAGCACGGCGATCGAAGCGTTGCGCATCACCTGGTATTCGCGGTCGGTGAGCGTCAGGGCGGGGGCGACGGTGATCGAGTCGCCGGTGTGGACGCCCATCGGGTCTATGTTCTCGATCGAGCAGATGATGATGCAGTTGTCCGCGCGGTCGCGGACGACTTCCATCTCGAATTCTTTCCAGCCGAGCAGGCTTTCGTCGATCAGGATCTGGCTGACCGGCGACATCTGCAGGCCGCGGGTGACGATGTCCTCGAATTCCTGGCGGTTGTAAGCCACGCCGCCGCCGAGACCGCCCAGCGTAAAGGCCGGGCGCACGATGCAGGGCAGGCCCACGATCTCGAGCTGAGCCATGGCTTCGGCGAAGCCGGCCTTGAGATCGTATTCGGTCTTGCCGTTGACGGTTTTGATCTCGGGTGAGGAAACGATGGCCGAGCGCGGGCTCTCGAGGCCGATCTTGTCCATCGCTTCGCGGAACTTCTTGCGGTCTTCAGCCTTCTCGATGGCTTCGGCCTTTGCGCCGATCATTTCGACGCCGTGCTCCTTGAGCACGCCCATCTGTTCCAGCTTGAGGGCGCAGTTCAGCGCCGTCTGGCCGCCCATGGTGGGGAGAAGCGCATCCGGCTTCTCCTTGGCGATGATCTTGGCGACCATCTCCGGCGTGATCGGCTCGATATAGGTCGCATCCGCCAGCTCGGGATCGGTCATGATCGTGGCGGGGTTGGAGTTCACCAGGATGACCCGGTAACCCTCCGACTTCAGCGCCTTGATCGCCTGAACGCCTGAATAGTCGAACTCGCAGGCCTGACCGATGACGATCGGCCCGGCTCCGATGACCAGGATGGATTTGATGTCTGTGCGCTTGGGCATGTCACCTAGAGGGCGTTAGGGGCGAGGCTGGGTGGCGGCAAATTTGGCCGGGTTTATCGGTGGCGACGGGGTGGCGCAACCCTTGTGGCGTCGCACCTGAAATGAACAGGAATCGCGCCCATTCCGGCCCCTTCGGTGCGGTCCTTCACAGGCCTGTCACAGCCCGGCGGGCGTCGCTGGAAATTTTAGGGTACGCAGCGGGCCTGCCAGCACTCAGCCGCCGCTGCTCGAATCGCCGAAGAGATCGGTCTGGGCGGCGGCTTTTGCGCCCTCGATCGCCAATAGCTTGTACTTGGTCTGTGCGCCGCCGCGGGCCGTGAACCCGCCCAGCTTGCCATTGGCGGCGGTAACGCGGTGGCAGGGAACGACGATCGGCCACGGGTTACGCCCCAGAGCGCCGCCAACCTGTTGCGCCAACAGGCGGTCGCCGAGCTGGATTGCGATCTGGCCGTAGGTCCGTGTTTCGCCCGGCGGGATGTTGCGGGTGATTTCATAAACCCGGGCGTTGAATTCCGGCACACGGCTCCAGTCGAGCGGGGCGTCCGACATGTCGACCTTCTGCCCAAGCATCAGGGCCCGGATCTGCTCGACCACACGGGCGATCTGGAGTGGCGGTGGCGTCTCGGTTGCGCCGGGAAATTTCGCGGCGAAGGACGTGCGGACGGTTTCCGGATCAGGCTCTGGCAGGTAGGCGCCGATCAGCCCGCGCTCGCCCCAGGCGACACCGGCCCATCCAATAGCCGTTTCAAAGACGGAATAGTGGCTCATGCTGTGAAGATAGGCATGCTCTTCATCCCGCACAGCCGGTTTTCGGACATCACAGGCGGAAAACGGGACCGGATCGCTCCGGTCCCAATTCCTCAGAGCGTCGCCATGTCGATGGAGAAGCGGTACTTCACGTCGCTCTTGAGCATACGCTCGTAAGCCGCGTTGATGTCCTTCATCGCGATGACTTCGACGTCTGCGGTGATGTTATGCTCGGCGCAGAAGTCGAGCATTTCCTGCGTCTCTGGAATGCCGCCAATGCCGGAGCCCGACAGGCTGTGGCGACCGCCAAGCAGGCCGAACGCGCTGACCGCCATCGGATTCTCTGGCGCGCCGACGAGGCAGAGCGTTCCGTCGCGCTTCAGAAGCGCGAGGTAGGCGTTGAGGTCATGCTCGGCGGAGACGCAGTCGAGGATGAAGTTGAACGTGTTCTTGTGCGCTTTCATCTGCGCGCGGTCGGTCGAGATCACGACTTCATCGGCGCCGAGGCGCTTGGCGTCTTCGATCTTGGACTTCGAGGTCGTGAACAGCACGACCTTCGCGCCGAGGGCGTGAGCGAACTTCACACCCATATGGCCTAGGCCGCCGAGACCAACGATGCCGACCTTCTGGCCTGGGCCGACTTTCCAGTGGCGCAACGGCGACCACGTCGTGATGCCGGCGCAGAGCAGGGGCGCGACAGCGGCCGGGTTCAGCTTTTCGGAAACGGAGAGCACGAAGTGCTGATCGACGGTGACGCTCTTGGAATAGCCGCCATAGGTCCAGCCGCCAGTATGCTTGTCGGGCGATGAGTAGGTGAGCGTGCTGCCGACGTCGCAGTATTGCTCAAGGCCTTCCTTGCAGTTCTCGCAGGTGCGGCAGCTATCGACCATGCAGCCGACGCCGACGAGATCGCCCTGTTTGAAGCGGGTGACGTTCGCGCCGACCTTGGCGACGCGGCCAAGAATCTCGTGACCGGGAACGACCGGATAGACCGTGCCGCCCCATTCATTGCGCGCCATGTGCAGGTCTGAATGGCAGACGCCGCAAAACATGATGTCGATCTGGACATCGTTGGGTGTCGGGTCGCGCCGCTGGATGGTGATTGGGCCAAGTTGCTTGTCGGCTGCCTCGGCAGCATAGGCGGCGCTATCGAACATGGTTGTCCCTCTGAATTGAATCAGCACGCGGCGCATAACTCCCCGCACCACGGCCTTCGTGTCAGATAGGATGTGAGTGAACGCTCGCAAGGCGGTCAACGCCCGTCCGGCGCGAAATTTTTGCGACGACCGTTTTTTAATCGGCGCCGTAGCTATCGCGTGTGAGGATGACCTTCCCGCTGACAACATCAGCCACGTTGATGGCTGGGTAGCCAACGGTCGCTGTGGCGCTGGCTTTCCAGGCGTCTTCGATCATGTCGCGCACTTCGCTGGCGCCTGCGGCGAGGCGGCCCAGCGTGAAGGCTTTTGCGGCGGGGCTCGCATCTTTTACGCCGCCGGACTGCACAAGTTCATAGAGCGGGCGGACCTCTGCGAGCGTGGTCTTGAGATAGGCCGGCGTGCGCTGGTCGATCGTGCAGCTGCAGTCGCGATAGGGCGACATTGCGGCCTTGATGTCGGCGATCTTGAAGTTCGCCTTCACGAACGGGCCTTCGAAGTAGGCGTGGATGCCGTTGACCTCCGGCGGTTGGCCGGCGGGTGGATAGGTCATCGGGTCTTTGTAGACGCCGTCCCAGCCATTGTGGTGTTCGCTGACGTGCTGGGGTTGACTCCCATCAGCCACAAAATGGCTCCAGACGCCGATGTCGCGGATGATGATTATCTCGCGCAGCTTCGCGTCGGCAGCGAACCAGTCGCGATCGGCTCTCGTCTTCGCGTTTTTCGCCGCGATCGTGCTGGCGCGCCAATAGCCGAAGTCCTTCACGATCTGCTGGTAGCCGTCGATGATCGCATAGGGGAGATAACCGGGAGCGGGCGGCTTGATGCCTTTCAGGCGATAGGCCGCGTCGAAATCCGAACGGCCGGTGGGAAGTTCGTCGAGCGGGTAGATCCCGCCGGCAAGGCCGTTGTCGTCGATGTTGATGTAGTGGCCGCTGTCGCGCTCCCAGTCATGCGTCTTGCCGGCGCCACGCGAACGATCGGGCTCGCGGCCGAGCAGGGCGATCTGGCCTCGCGCGGTTTTGGTCTTGAGGAAAGCAGGCACATCCTTCGCGAGCATGTCGATGGCCGCGCCGGAGATCAGCTCATGCCCCGTTGCGCCCCAGGCGAAGGCGGGGGCGGGCGTCGTGGTGATCGCCACGAGCGCGGCGAGCGAGATGGCGGCGAGACGTTTCATGCTCAGGTGTACCGCTTGGCTGTTTTCTGATCGTAGCTGTCGCCGTCCTGCTTTGCCGTGCCAGCATAACCGGTGACCTGGTCTGCGACGAACGGGTTGGAGCGGCGTTCCTGTCCGAAGGTGGATGTCGCGCCGTGGCCGGGCACGAAGGTCATGTCGTCGCCCAGCGGCCAGAGCTTTTCGGTGATCGAGTCGATCAGCTGCTGGTGATTGCCGCGGGGAAAGTCCGTGCGGCCGATCGAGCCCTGGAACAGCACGTCGCCGACGAACGCGATCTTCGCGTCGCGGTTGTGGATCACGACATGGCCCGGCGTGTGGCCGGGCGTATGCGAGACGTCGAACTTCACGCCCTCCAGCTCCAGCACGTCGCCGTCTTCAAGATAGCGGTCAGGCGTGACGTTCTTGAGACCGGTGAGGCCGTATTTCTGGGCGGAGCTTTCGATCTGATCGAGCCAGAACTGGTCGTCCTTGTGCGGGCCGATAACGGGCACGCCCGTACGCTCGCGGATATCGTAGGCTGCGCCGGCATGGTCGAGGTGGCCGTGCGTGAGCCACATCTCTTTCAGGGTAAGGCCGAAATGCTCGAGCGCGCCCATCAGCGTGTCGACATCGCCACCCGGGTCCACCAGCACGGCGTGCTTGGTGTTGGTGTCCCAGATCAACGAGCAGTTCTGCTGCAGCGGCGTGACCGGCACGATGCGGATCTGAAGCTGGGTTTCGGAGCGGGCGTCTGACATGTCCGATAGATGGACGCTTGCAGGCGCGGAAGCAACCTAGTGCGTGCGGCGGCGGCGCGGGAAAACTGATGTTGCGGGGTTCTCGGCCAAGGCCTGGGCGCGGAGCGAGGTCAGGGTGAGGCGGGTTTCTTCCAGGCGCTCGAGCTTGGCGGCGAGGCTTTCGACGCTGTTGTAGGCGAGGCGCTTCATCTCGCAGCGGCCGACGCGGACGGTTTCGAGGATGATGCCCGAGACGAGGCTGATGCAGGCGAGCACGGCGAGCGTCCCGCACAGGAAGGCGGTGGGGAAGCGGGGCACGAGGCCGGTCGCCATGTACTCGCCGATAATCGGCAGGGCGAGGGCGACTGCGGAACCGGCGATGAGGCCGGCGATCGCGCCGAAGAAGATCATGGGGCGTTCATCGCGCATCAGGCGGCCGATGGTGCCGAGAATACGGAAGCCGTCGCGGATGGTGGAGAGTTTCGAGGTCGAGCCTTCGCGGCGCGCGCCGTAGGGGGTCTGGATCTCGGCGGTGATCATGTCGAGTTCGAGAGCGTGGACAGTTAGCTCCGTCTCGGTCTCGAAGCCGGAGGCGAGGGCCGGGAAGGATTTGACGAAGCGGCGGCTGAAGGCGCGGTAGCCTGACAGCATGTCGGTGAAGCGGTCGCCGAAGATCTGCCGCACGAGGCCGGTGAGCATGCGGTTGCCGAAGCGATGGCCGGCGCGGTAGGCGGCTTTCTCTTCGGTGATGCGGGCGCCGACGACCATGTCGGCTTGCGTCTCGATGAGGCGCGAAACGAGGCGGGGGGCGGAGGCGGCGTCGTAGGTCGCATCGCCATCGACCATCACATAGACGTCGGCTTCGATGTCCGAGAACATGCGGCGGACGACGTGGCCTTTGCCCTGGAGCGGTTCGCGGCGGACGATCGCGCCGGCGTCGCGCGCGACGGCGATCGTGTTGTCCTGCGAGTTGTTGTCATAGACGAAGATGCGGGCATTCGGGAGCGCGGCGCGGAAAGACTTCACGACGTCGCCGATCGCGTGGGCTTCGTTGTAGCAGGGGATCAGGACAGCGATGTCGATGTGGCGGAGCGCGGGCGAGATCTGCTGGCCGACCGCGTGGAGGGCGGCTTCAGCGGCGGCGAGGCGCTCGTGGATATTGCTATCGAAGTCGACAGACATGGGCCCACCCGTGTTCCAGATTGGACCACGCTGACACGGGGGAGTAAAAAAATCGGTTGCTGAAATCGCGATAGAATGGGGATTTCAGTGCAACACTTGATTCAGTTTTGCAGGCTGGCCTGTGGCGGGCGCAGCAAGAAACGGCCGCTGGGCAAGGCGTTACGCACATTGTCCGCGACCTGTTCGGCACTGATGAACGACGTGTCAACGACATGCGGTTCGAGCGGGCCGAGTTGAGCGAAGGCTTCGTGCAGGGCGCGAATGCCTTCCATTTCGCGTTCGGTCTCGGAACGATTGCGCGCCATCGAGCGGGCGATCGCTACCTCTGGCGAGGCGCGCAGCACGACATAATTCGCTGGCGCTTGAGCCTTCACGAAGGCTGCGTGCAGCACGGGCAGGAACCACGGGCCGATGATGCCATCCATGATCACTTCGTAGCCGCCACGCAGATAGGCGAGTGCGGACATGGCGGCTGCGGTTAGTGCAGTCTGGTTCTGCTGCAGCGATTCCGGCTGGTCGGGCGGGATGAAGCCGTTGCGAATCCAGTCGAAGTAATTGTCGGCGCGCATGTGCACCGATTTGTACGGCGACTTGCGGGCGAGGATGTCAGCAGCCGATGTTTTTCCCGATCCGGGCGGGCCGGTCAGGATGATGATGGAGGGGGCGCTCAAGCCTTGTGCTCCGACATCATCTTCGCGAAGCGCTCGAACAGGTAGAACGAGTCCTGCGGGCCGGGGCTGGCTTCCGGGTGGTGCTGCACGGAGATGATCGGCTTGCCCGCGACCGAGAGGCCGCAGTTCGTGCCGTCGAAGAGAGACTTGTGGCTCTCGGTCACGCCAGCGGGCAGCGTGGCGACGTCGACGGTGAAGCCGTGGTTCATCGACACGATCTCGACCTTGCCGGTGGTGAAGTCCTTCACCGGATGGTTCGCGCCGTGATGGCCTTGCGGCATCTTCATCGTCCTGGCGCCGAGGGAGAGCGCCAGCATCTGGTGGCCGAGGCAGATGCCGAGGATCGGCACGCCATTGGCGATCAGCTTCTTGATCTCCGGGCCGGCATAGACGGCGGTTGCGGCCGGATCGCCCGGGCCGTTGGAGAGCACGACGCCATCCGGCTTGAGCGCGAGAATGTCTTCGGCTTTGGTTTTCGCGGGAACGATCGTGACCTTCGCGCCGACAGCGGAAAGGTTGCGCAGGATGTTCTTCTTCACGCCGTAGTCGATGAGGACGACGTGGTACTTCGCGTTGGTCAGCGGCACGAAGCCCTTGGCGAGATCCCAGAGGCCGTCGCTTGATTCAAAGCTCTGGCCCGAAGTGACGTTGATCGCGAGGTCGGCGTTCTCGACGCCTTTCCAGTCGCGCGCGGCTTTCACCAGCGCCGGGCCGTCGAGATTGCCGGCGGGGTCGAAGGCGATGGCGCATTTCGGCATGCCGAGTTCGCGGATGCGGCGGGTGAGGGCGCGGGTGTCGACGCCGGAGACGCCGATGATGCCGCGCTTCTTCAGCCAGCCGTCGAGCGGATCGGCGGAGCGCCAGCTGGCGGGGAGGGTCGGGGTCGCCTTGAAGACGGCGCCGCGTGCGCCGGCGGCGCCTTGAGCGGAGGATTCTTCCTGGTCGTCAGCGTTCGCGCCGACGTTTCCGATGTGCGGGAAGGTGAAGAGGACGATCTGTTCGGCGTAGGACGGGTCGGTCAGGATTTCCTGATAGCCGGTCATGGCCGTGTTGAAGCAGAGCTCGCCGGCGGCAACGCCGGTTGCGCCATGGCCGAAGCCCCAAAAGAGCGTGCCGTCCTCAAGGGCGATGGCGCCGGTGGGTTTCATGGTCATGGACGGGGCCTCCGAATTTGCCGGCGCGACTCGGCAATTCCAGTTCGACAGGGGGGCGCAAACAAACGGACGGTACCTAGGGGGGTGGGGGGCAGGGGTCAAGCATTGGCGTGCGGGTGCGACCTCGGAAGCGGGGCTTCCGGGGCGAGTATGACAGATTTGGGGAAATTCGTGTGTTGGGGAGGTCCGCGTTGGCCGCGCGATCCGCGCGCGAGCGCGCAGCCCCCTCCGTCTTGCGCGCAAGAGCGCGCAATCCACCTCCCCCGCCT
>ERZ795059.2322-NODE-2322-length-19846-cov-4.966955_pt1 | contig 19846 bp, 24 predicted proteins | sample MGYA00375143_ERZ795059 | MGnify/ENA primary metagenome ERZ795059 (study PRJEB30188, sample SAMN05720168) | activated sludge metagenome | isolation source: Anaerobic digester | place: USA | collected 2015-01-07 ... | reverse complement strand
CTCTGCCATCAAGTTTATTGCGATAACAGATTTCCCTGTCCCGGGGCCCCCCTTGATAATGATGGCAGCTTTCTTTTTGTCATGGAATCCTTTGCGGGCAAAAGTCAAAACTGTATCATAAACTATTAGCTGCTCATCTAAAAGAACGTATTCCTTTTTGTTTTTGATAAGATTACCTACATGATCCATCAGTTTCTTGCAAGGCCGATATTTACTCTTCTCAACTCGATTTAAAACATCACTGCCTTGTCCATTCCTAAGCCTTATCCTTAGGTAGTCAATCATTCTGTCGACATCATCTGCCGTAAACAAAGGAAATCTCTCGAGGCTGGGAGTAAATTTATCGTCGAAGATAACATCGTGGGCATCATGGGAATAATTGTGCAAATAAGTACATGCGTTCAAGTTGACAGGATTAGAACCAGCATAAAAAGCTGTATGCGTATCTTGAAGATATAGCTTATATTGCCCCACCTGAACCGAAGGATGTAGAACATCCCTTTTCCTGCCATTAAGCCATGTTGTAACTTCATTATCACCATCCGAGCCTTCACATTTTTCCCACTGCTTTAGCTCGACAATAACAGCATTGTCTTTGCGTTCCGTATCTTGGCCACAAATCATACAGTCCAGTCGTCTGGATGTCATCGGCAATTGATATTCTAAGATGACACCATGATCTAACAATTGAGCATGTTCAAAGACTTGAGAAATCGAGCGGAGAGAATTCCGCCAGGAGTTAACCTCTCCTGGCGAAGGATTAAATCTGTAATAAAAGAAAAAGGCTTGCTTTAATTTTTCGGCAATTTGGTTTTGGACAGTATCTTCTATAAATTGTATTGATGTTCCAGCGTATAATCTCATAACTTATCGTATTTTGTATGTTTACCTTTGGCCTTCTCAACCGGATATTTCTGAGCATTTTTCTTTAATTTAGAGAGAATCGCTTCTGACAGATCAATGCCAAGATTATCTGCGAGTTCAAATAAATACATAGCAACATCAGCAAGCTCTTCTGAAATCTCATCTTTGCATGCTTGCCCATGGACTTCGACTTCGGATGGTGATTTCCATTGGAAATGCTCCAAAACCTCAGCCGCTTCTAGCATCATTGACAAAGCCATATCCTTATGATTGTGAAATTGTTTCCAATCTCGTTCATCGCGAAATTTCTTGATTTTCTCAGTGATCGCTTTGATTTCAGTCATATTATTTTGTGTCCTTCGGGTTATCGATTTCTTCTTTTTTAAACCTCTATTGCCCACCAACTTTAAAGCCCGGGAGTTTTCCTTCCCGGGCTAATCGTCTGACTGTATATGGATGTATTCTTAAATACTTAGCGACTTCTTCTGCTGTAACAACTTCTTTTCGGGGCATATTTTTTCCTTTCGGGGGATTATTCCGAAGTGTTACATATTGTAACACCATCATTTTATATTACCAAAGTATTTCTCAGCGGGCCCTGCGAATCGCATTCTTATGCGCTCAGTGGAGCGCTGATAAACGATCTCAAGTCACTTTATTTCAAACTGTGATAAGGAGTCTCTTGGGGGGGGATTTTGGTGTGCCAAATATGTGCCATATACGTGCCAACTTTTCATCAAAATAGGGCCTAATTGGTCAAAATTCATCAAGAATGAAGGTCCGGAAAATGACAAAACAAAACCCCCGTTCCTCGACGAGAAACAGGGGTTTATATTGGTTGCGGGGCTAGGATTTGAACCTAGGACCTTCAGGTTATGAGCTAGAATCGACGTTTTTCAAGGTGTTTTCTGATGGTATCTGATTCTCTATATCCATATACACTGTATGCGGTTATAAGAGATATCGTTTCTTTCATGTTTCCCCGTTTTTTGCCTTTTTGTGCACAAACTGGGTACCCAGCGGGTACCAAAAGTGGTAGCATTTTAGACTTACAAATTGCTCAAATTCTCTGATATTTTCTTGAAAATATCATCCAAAGCAATTTGGCCCTGATAATACAATGCAGACGTATTTTGATACTCTTTTTCAAGAAGTTTTCTTGTTTCAGCATTTTTTAACAAGAAAGCTTCTTGTTCTTGAATAGGAATTTCTTTATCCCCTCCACGAAATCGACGATCTTTATGCTCTAAATACTCTTTGGTTCCTATAAAATCCTGAACATCTTTGATATCTAAAAGACAAGCGACATCATAATAATGTCGAATAAAATTTGGGGATAATTTCCCAGTGTCCTGAAATTGACGAAATTTTCTTGTAATAGTTTGCAACTTCTCGACAAAAGTATAACCGGGATGATAGCATTTAACATCATAAACTTTATTATCCACTACATCCATATTATTCTTCTGTGCAAAATCAAGCGCCCAAGAACTAATTGTTAAAGGGCTATTAGGCGTAATATTATCAAATCCTACCTCAAGCAAAATTCCTTCTTTTAATCCGCCCTTAAGGGGCAACGCATCCTTATAATAAAATCGAATCCCTCCACTCCTATATATTTCGTCATCAAAAGCAGTATCACGTGCTATTTTTTCTATTCCATCAATCTTAATGTTTGCTGCAAGCCAATCATAGAAATTCTTACGACTTGCACAATGAGCAGGCTTTATGTGATTCTTGCCCGTCTTCACATCCATATCCGCAGGAGGCTCAATACGAATATCAATATCCTCAGAAAAACGATGAATGATACCGTATCCTTTCGAAAGTGATGTGCCGCCTTTTAGCTCAAATTCAAATCCACCCTGTTGTAGTCCATATAAAACATGCATGATCCAGTAGTCTTTTTCAACAAGACTACGTTCAATACTTTTTTCATGCTCTACGGTCCGCAAAAGTTCTTTGAATTCAGGATGATTATGCAGATAATCAGGCATGTGCTAAAGATTCCTCTGATAGCCATTGGTTAAATAAAGATTTGGTTCTTTCTCCCGCATATTCATTAACTGTACGTTTCATCCGTGATTCTGATTCTTCCAATACTTTTACTTTGACACTCTTCACCACTTCTTCTCTATCTTCTGCTAATTCATTTAAATTATTTAACAAATCAACTAATAAGAATTCCTCTGAAAGATTTTTGGGAAATTTATGTTTAAGGCGAAAATCAAATTGTTTTCCCCCTAACACAAATTGCCCATGCCTTTTATGATTATATACCACTCGCTTGTTATATAATTGTGTCGTACCAACTCCTAATGAATTATATAAATTAGGTGTGGTTAATAAAAAGTCTTCACTTTTTAAAAAAGCACCAACAAGTTTTTCATCTGCAGGAGGCACATTACCAAATGATGCTTTCATAGGATAATAGTACAATCCCTGAGCTAACTTTTGTAAAGTTCCCTCTTCCACAAGTTGTTTTACATGTCTATCTACAGCATTGGACCATTGGGCAAGATCACTTCTACGATAAACTTGCCCCTGTTTTAAATGTCTTTTTAATTCTTTAAGTGCTTTCATTTTCTTTCATCTCCTCGCTTAAAGTATAGAATATTTCTATATATTTTGCAAGGTTTTTAATTTATAATTCATGCAGTTTAATTATTATCTGGCAATTTCAAATATTGAAATTGCCAGACCTACCGAACCATGCACATAACATAGACTTATGCATTTAAATATGTTAGGGATATTTAATTTATCGAACCACAATGGCATGGTTCGATAAAGCCTTTACTTGAGCATATGTAGAGATATAGCTAATAAATTTAGTCTTTTAGTGCAATATTATCAAATAACCTTCTTACTTTCAATATTCCACTTCTCCACCTCTTCATTATACTGATATACTGCTCCCCATTAACAGAATGAGGATTTTAAGTTAGAATAAGGCTCCCAAACAAGGAGGCTTATTCGATGAAAAAACGTAAATGGACAAGCCAGCAGAAACTGCAAATCGTGCTGGAAGGCTTATCCGGCCAAATTGAAATCAGCAAACTTTGCGCCAAATATCAAATCGCTCAAACGCAATACTACCAGTGGCGCGATAATCTGCTGAAATTCGGTCACCAAGCCTTTGAAACCAAGAATATCACCAAGAAAGAACAACATCTCCAGCAAGAAGTCGTCCAACTTAAAAAAATCATCGGCGATCTTACTGTCGAGTTAAAAAAAAGCGAATACGAGCTATGAAAAGAGCAAAATCCCAATCAGTGATGCGTCGTAATCAAGAAATGCTGGATCAAATTAAACAAATCAAGACCGATCATCCCTTGTGGGGTTACCGCAGAATCTGGTCTTATCTCAAATATCGTCAAGGCATCACAGTTAACAAAAAACGTGTTTATCGTCTCATGAAAGAACAAAACTTGATCGTGACTCCGCAAGTGCGTCTTAAGGCCAAACGTGGCCCCATCCGCCCCAAGCCCATCGCTTCACGCCCCAATCAGTTCTGGGGTATCGACATGACCAAGATAAAACTCCACGGCTGGGGCTGGTTGTATCTTTGCATCGTCCTTGATTGGCACTCCAAAGAAATCGTCGGCTATTCCTTGAGCCTTCAGTCCAAAACCGATCACTGGCTCGACGCATTGCAAATGGCGGTCAACGACCGATTCCCCAACGGCATTCGCGAAACTCTCAAAGATCAAAAATTATTCTTGATATCGGACAACGGCTGTCAACCAACGAGTCAACGATTTATGATGAATTGCTCAATCCTGGGACTCAAACAAATTTTTACAACCTGGTCCAACCCCAAAGGCAACTCAGATACTGAACGTGTCATGCGCACCATTAAAGAAGACATTGTCTGGCCCTACGATTGGGAGAATCCTTTTGACTTTGAAGTCCGTTTGGCTAAGTGGATTCACGATTACAACACCGACTTCCCGCACCAATCGCTAGGCAACCTGACGCCGACACAGTTTTATGAAAAAACGATCTATAACAAAGAGCCTGCTCTAACTTAAAAAATGCTTGCTTAATGGGGGTCATTACACTGACCCCAATATAGCAAAAGCATATCTTGCATTATTATTAACAAAATGTTATAGTTAATCAGCTCATCTACCATGCGTGGAAGGAGTTGAAGCGTCGTTCGAATGAACGGCGCTTTTCCATTGTATCCGTTTCTTATATTTTTTCCTTAACTCTCTTCTTTTGTGTCCATATTTTATGTGATACCCTGATACCAACATGTATGTATACGGTAGCTTCTTCAAGATAACTACGTAATCAAATGCTTCAAGCCACATGTAAACAATTATCACCTTCTTCCCTTTATGCTTCTCTCTATTTCCCCACACTTTAAGTTCAGAAGGGGGGCTATCCGCATAATCAATAATGCCTCGAGCCCACGGCAATTTTTCAGCTCTTCTTAAATCCGGCAAACGGTCTTCTTCTTCATCGCAGTCAACTAAATGCCAAAAACCATCCTCTTTCTTCGTCCCATCTGAAATACTCCTATCACATTCGACTTTTCGGTTATCAAATCGAGGATACGGCTTCTTAAGGAAATCCTTGCAAAATAAATTATATATGTGGCTTATAAATTCATCCCAGTTGCCGCCGAAATCATTATTGTAATCCAGTTTTCTAGGTAGCCATTCGAGTTGTTTACACATTAATTGATCTCCTGGGGGTCCCAAACAAAGGTATTAAATTTTTCTTCTTTCTCAAGAGTAGTTTTCGTTAAACTACATCCCCCCAGTTTTCTGATATAATCAATAAGCTGAAGCTTCCCTTGACTTGATTTTTCATTTCTGTTTGTATAAGATAATGCTCCAATCAAGAGATCCGCTAGCTGTATCAACTCAACCTCGCGAGAAGAAATTGCCTGAACAGTCTGGATTGCTTCTCTATTAAAATCCCACTTGTCATTACATAAAACCTTATGTAACTGATTTACTTTATCAGCACTACACGTATCTTTTATGTCCAAAAATATTCTGTAGGTGTTCTCGGGGGCAAAGATAACTCGAAGCATCAAGAAAAACATCTTGTAATACCATGTATCATGATCCTGATTAAAAGCCTTGTGATTTAGCTTGTTTCTATTGATTGCCACAACTGCTCGAAAATGGAGATTATCATTTTCAAAGAAATACCGCACGAGATCTTTGTAGAAATCGACTTTGGCAGGAGATACTTTAGTCCACTTCACTTCAAAATTCTTGGCCAAGCCATGCTTCTTTTTTATTGCCCGAATTTCTTTGAAGATTGTTTGCTTACTGTCCTGGGGACACCAAACAGCACCTAGAACCATGACGTCTTTGCCGTCATTTTCAAGATGGCAACTCTCATCACAATAAATGTTATAGGCACCCATACCTTTATCTCCTCTCTGAAGCCTATTTACCAACAGGCTGATTTATTTGAACGATTGTCAGTGCTTGGCTCGACTTTGATTGGCCGTTGATCATGACATCAATTGTATAATCCCCGGCATGTTCGAATTTGAGATTATTGATCCGAATCGGAAGAGGCAGGTGTTCTTCGTCCTTATGATTATCGGAAACATCCACATCACACTCCGCCCTAAAAATCGTTCCTTTATTTCCAATAATCTTGATATCCACCTTGTTCTTACCTTTGTCTGCGATCGTAACTTTAAGACGCACAAGCAAGAACATCATTGGATGGACACAAGGAATCTTTTTAGTACTGATTTTAGTGAATCCGGCTCCCACCAGTGTAAATTTACCCCCCTCGTTTGCGGCCGCATAATCGGCCAAAATTAAGTCTGATACTTCCATTTGATTTCTCCTTAAAAGTTGCGATTTGGAAACTCCCAGGGTAAAAAAATTTACTGTGTTTGTAAATACCTGACCAACTCTTCTTTGTTGATTACATAACGTTTTCCAAGCTTTAATGCAGAGAGTCTATCCTCACTAATCATCTTTCTGACACCTTGGGGCGTAATCCCTGCCTGCTCTGCAAACTCCGTCACGGACAATTCATCCGGCCGCTCTTCTTCCTCTACCCGAATTTTGGGTAACGGCACAAGAACATGTTTCTGATATTCAAACGAATTATCCTTACCATCGCTAACTTGCGTTATTTTAAAATTGCGCACTTTGATCATGGTTATATTATACATAAAGGTTGCGATAACGCAACCTTTATTATTTTTTACCACACCGATATATCTCAACCCCCGGCAGGCGTATCAAGGGGGAGACTTCGATTTTGAACGACCTAATAATCTAAATAGCCTTATATATTCACACTTAAATTTTGCTATCTTCTTGAATTTCTTGGCTTTGTTCCACAAAAATCTTTTCATCCAGCCTCTTCCCTACGCCCATGTAGTTCTTAAGCGGCATGAGGTGGCCGTAGCGGTCAATCGTGGTCTGAATAGAAGCATGGCCAAGCTGGGACTGGATGAATTTGATGTTTTCGCCCTGATCGATCAGCAGACTGGCAAATGTGTGGCGTAAGTCGTGAAAGCGAATCCTGCGCAGTCCGGCCGCTTCCAAGGCCGGCTGGAAACTCCGTTTAATCATGTTATCAGGATCAACCGGGGCCCCGGCACCATTGGTAAATACCAGCTCATCAGCATTGAATGGCTTCTTTCCCTTCTCTTTCTGAGCAAACTCCACAGTCTGAATAAATCGGTGTTTTTCCAGCGCCTCCTTGAGCCGTGGGGACATGATAATCGCGCGCACAGAATTTCTGGTCTTGGGGGAATCAAACCACCAGCGCTTGTCTTCAGCGCCGATATCTCTGCGAATCCTCCAGCGCAGGCTTCTTCGCACATAAATGGTATCGCTGTTCCAATCTATGTCGCCCCATTGTAAAGCCAAGACTTCTCCTTTGCGCATCCCGGTCAAAATAGCTGTTAAAAAAATAGTTCTTTCCGGCTCCCTGCTGTGTTCCAACAAAAGACGGATTTCTTCGGGGTTTAAATAATCCATCTCACGGTGCTTTTCCAGAAAACAGTCAATATCCCATGCCGGGTTGTCTTCTCGATACTTCCACCGACGGGCATACTTAAACATGGTCTTAAGCATCTTCAGAATTTTATTAACGGTATTCGGATTAAGTTTTTCATTGAGCTTTGAAAGACAACCTTCAATAACTTCCTGCGTTATGGAAGTTATCTCGGCCTGTTCAAAATAAGGGGTCAGGTGATTTCTGATATATCCCCGGTAGGTTACATACGTGCGCTCTTTGACGCGGGGCTTGGCGTAGTCATTCAGCCATTTCTCGGCGAATTCATTAAACCCTGTCTCTGTCTTTTTGTCCTTGAAGAATGTCCCGTCATGAACCTGAGAAAATATTTCGGCGAGGCGGCGCTCGGCGTTTCGTTTGCTGTATCCGACGGTTTCCCGAAATTTCTTTCCGTCAATACGAAACTCGGCGACATATTTGCGTCTGGTCTTACATTGGCAGGGGGCAAAACCGTTCAGGTTATTCTTTCGGCAGGTATCACAACGTGTACGGATTTTTCCGGTTACCTTCATAATACTGCTCCTTTCGCTAGAAACAGTATTATAGCTGAGCTTCGACTACATCTCAAGAACTTCTTCTCTTGGGCTTTGGCCCTGGCTTTCTTTCCGTTCTTAAATATTTCTTCAAAGACGATTCCTCTATAAGCCATATCGTTCGGGTTCCAGTGATCTGCGCCTCCCGCCCTTTTACCTTGCCAGTGCGCATCAATAATCGCAAATGGCTCATAGAAATATCGTACTTCTGTGTCGCTTCCCACGTGGTTAATAACATGAAGATATTTTAACATTTTTTGTATCCTTTACCTATCAAAAGTCAATTTTGTATTAGCCTTTAAAAGCCCTTGTGGTCCCGTTGGCCCTCAAAAAACGCATGACCTCGTCCGCATCAAAACGGACATACTTCCCCATCTTCACGTGGGGAATTCCTTTTTGCCCCATAGACGTTCTCTGATAAATCCAGCTGATAGGGACATTCAAGACCTCTGCCAGTTCACGAACCGTAATTAATTGTTTCATGCTTAGCCCCCTCCTTTAATTTCAATTACTCAATAATCCCCTTCAAAAAGTCCTCATTCTCAGACGGACTTGCTTTAACTAATTTCTCTATTATCGGCGATTGCTTCAAATAATATTTCTCAAACAACCGCAAACCCTCTTTCTTCTTCGCCTTCGCGCGCTTTTGATAGACAGCGTGAGGTTTTTCTTCAAACCGGCCAAAATTGACACATCTGTGCTGATTGTCCGCACGGCTTATCAAATATCCTTGTCCGAAGCGGTGCAGATTTTTAATTTTATCCGGCGGGAAATGGAATTCGTTCACGATCTTGTTTGAAGACTCGCCGACATGTATCTGATTCCCGTATTGCCCCCCGGTCATACGGTAAGTCTTTTCCTCTTTTCGATATGTCCCCATACTCTTGGCGATCAGCTCACAAAGCTCAGGATCAGTTTGTTTGAAATAAATCTTATTTAACGTGTTCTCGTCAATCCTCTTCATAAAACTTTCCGAAATATGCTTAAGATCGCTCAAGCTCTGATGGGCCAAAGTAACCATCATGCCGCTACTGCGGGCCTTGTTAAGAACTTCGACAAAAGACTCCTCGGCGAACGAACCATACTCGTCGATAATAACGCTCACCAAAATATCCCGGGGGATTTGGCCGGTCTGGATAAGTGAGGAGATATACCGCAGATTCGCCTGAATCATACGGGCAATGCTCACCGCTTGAATCGGGTAAGCATTGGTCGGAAGTTGAAAATATACAATCTTCCGGTACAGGATCGCTTCCATGAGAACAATATCACTGTCGTCTTCATTCAGGAGCGCGTCTCCATGGCTTAAGAGAAAATTATTAAAGCCGGAGATCGCGTGTTTCCAGCCCCGGTATTGCTCCGTTAAATCAGAAATAATCTGGTTGAACATTTTCAAATACAGCGTTCCCTGCTTATTGTTACGGGTAACCTTCTTGTTCATCTCCTGACGGCAAGCCTCGTTATTCAAATAGCAATACACATCCATCGGCGTAAACGGCTTGGCAAAAGAATGCAGGATGTAAAACGTATTAGTGAAAATGGCCTTGGACATTTCCCGGAAGAAAGAATTTTCGTCCTCAAAATTATTAAAAAAGGCATCGATGACGATTTGAGGATCGACTCCCTCCGAATACAATGGATTATACGTACAGGAAATATCCTTATGCGTCAGGGAAAACAGCATAAACTTTTCGGCGCAGCCGGATGCCTCAAGGATGGAATACAACTGATTGATGACCTCCATCTCGCCTTTGGCGTCAATGATGATAATGGGTCTGTTCTTCAAGGCGTCCTGATATATCAGAGGAAGAAACACCCCGGTTGTCTTTCCTGTACCGGTCATGCCCAAGACCTGCAAGTGCTGAGTCCTTTGGATATCGGGAATACTCACGATTTCCTTATTGGACTTCTCGGCATTCATCCCGATGAACGTCTGCTCTTTATTTACATCCTGTTGATAAAACTTCTCCAACAATTTTTTCAAATCAAAGTTGATAAACGAGAACCGAACAACATCATGCTTATCGGAACCATTAATCCCCTGACGCCACATATTGATTCTGTTGAAAACTTTCTCAAGATAATGCCCGAAGATAAAGATAACAAAAATAAGAACTCCTGCCCCGAGCAAAAAGATGAAAACGAGAACAGGGTTGCGCATGGCCTCCTGAACACTGTCCCTGTATTTGAAAAGGAAAGCACCCAAGATCACTAATACAATCCCTATTAATTCCGGCATTTCATTTCGTCCTTATTTCAACGGATTCATCAAAGTAAATAATTAGTCTTTCTCCAGCGACAATGACGCCATACCCTTGAGCGTTACGTACTTCATCCTGCATCCTTTTGGCCTCTTCGCTAAAGACCTTTGACCCTCCTTCCAATATGGCATTGCGTGAATTGACAGAAACTTGATCAATTCCCGTAATCGCGTTGGTTGTTTTCTCCTGAAAACCCAGAAACGCCCCGCTAAAAAAATTCATGACCTTTGTCAAAAGTTTTTCTTTCGTGAATTCATTGACGATTGTGGCCTTAATCCCGCCTGAACCGTCGGCGTTAAGACCTCTGGCCTGAATCGGGAATTCCGTGCCGTCATGCAAAACAATTGTCTTAAAGGCGACCAACACCCGGTCTCTCTCTCTCCCAGCCCTTGCTTCTCCATAAATACGGGTATCCCTTGAGAGTAACAGAATGCCATTAAAGTAAAAATCATCCGCCACTTGCGCTATGACCGGAGAACTAAAATTATTTGTCACGATATTATGAATCAGCATACATTCAATCATTGTTCCCAGCGGGAGCTTGTGCTTCGCCTTGTATTTATCCGAAGACTTCGTGTTGTCGTAGACGATAACCTGAGCATCGGCCTTATTCCGGGTTAGGCGTTCGCTATCCTTCGTTGCCTTTTCCTTTTTCGCGCCGGACAATAACAGTGAAGCCAGAATATCCTCCTTCCTTTTTCCATTCTGACTAGCTTCAATAGAGGCATTCGTGACATCCTGCCGTTTGATAATCTCCTGCTCCGGCGTTTTGTCTTTAACAACCTTTTCTTCTTTCGACAGAAAAAAAGTTACGAACACTCCTACACATATAATCGACCACATTAAAATCGTGGGTGTCCTTTTGCCGGTATGGTCTTTCTTAAATAAGAGATCAAGAACTTTCATCTTCTCGCTCCTCTCGCGTTTAGTTTATTTTTGTGCCGTATCAAGCCTGTAAACCGCCGGTTTTTCATCTGACACAACAATCTCGTATGTAAATTTTCGGCTCAGTGTGTCGATAATCAAATTAGTTTCCCCGGATCTGTCCATCGGCTTAATTAGAACACCCTTCTTATCGCCAGATAGCTCGATGTGCAAAAGCGAATTATCCCCGGCAACAACCAGCATGATTTCATCAGCGAATTCCAGTTTAGTGACGTATTCCGGGTGAACATAGACGCGGACAATATCCTTTGTCCGCTGAATATCACCTAAAACAGAAGTGTCCGAATAAGCGTATCCCGGTAAGGAAAGACAGAGTATTCCAACGATTAGAAGCCATCTCATTTTGTTTCCTCCTTTTTCTCGCTTAAAGTTTTCTCCTGAATCCGCAAAACCTTCAACCCGTACGGATTCTCCTTCGTCGGCTTGACCTGCTGAACCTCAAAAACATACGTCTTGAGATCGTTTATATAATTCCCGCTTCTGTCAATGATGCTCATGACGCCGGACAGCTCAACATGATAAGGATTCGATTGTTTGACAATCGAGACCTCGGCAATATCAAATTGAAAATATGTCCCTTCCTGAATGATAGACTTGTTTTTCTGATAAGCGTCAAGGATGGCCTTCTTGGGAGCGGATGTAAGATACTCGCTGATACTATCAATCTGCTTGGGCAATGATGTCGGCGAGAAACTGAAATACTCCCTCGCTATCCATCTGACAAAGTTTTTCAGGATGATCTCGTCAACTTCATAATTCTTTGTCTCAAGCGGTAATATTTGTTCCCCACCCGAATACACAACCTGCTGGGGCCGATTTGATGAAACGACCAATGAAGCCGACTGCAAGATCAACAGAACAACCAGACCAACGACAATTAATGACAATATCTGGACAGTCTTTTCCAGAATAGCCCGGTTAAATGCCAGTTCGCTCATTTAACTCCTCCTTTTTTTGATGACATCATATTCTTAATGGCTTGAAACGTGCTCTTTTCTCCCTCGGAGAGATGGATACCTGCCTTATCCGCCATACCTTTGATTCCGCCACCCAAGGCCATAGGAAGGATTTTCAAATAATTGTGTGTTACCAAAGCTCCTGCGACTCCTTCCAATCCCTGCGCGACCCCGCCTCCTGCGATCCTGCTGCTGCCTCGTACGCCTTCCGACACCTTATTGACCGCTCCCATAGAAGCAAGAGAAGCGGCGGCACCAACGCCTATTCCGGCCACCAGACCGCTTACGATCAATGGAGAATATATCAACACGAAACATACGGCAAAATTCATCATCGCGAACTTCTCTATCCCGTCCAGCGTCGGACTAATCTGTCCGCTTAACGCCACGGTTATCGTCAACACAACATGCCATAATATCGGCCAGGACAGGACAGAAACATAAGAAGTAAACCATCCCTGTAATATCTTTTTCGTGGAATCGAAAAGGATCAGAGGCATTAAAATCGGTCCCAGCTTGTAAATAATGGCGACAATCGCGGTCCGAACCGAATCCATAACATTTGAAACAATTGAATAAAAGATAAACGAAAGGTTAATCGTAAAATTATGAAGTGTCTTTGTCCCAAAGACAGCCAACGAGAAGCCTTTCTGCTGGTTATCTTCATAAATTTTCTGCATATTCTCGCACATGTTGACATACTGATTCGTCGCATTCTGGTCAGGGCTGATCTTCAAATCAATACCGGCAACGATATCCCGTGTTGTCTCCATAACCAAGATGTAGTTCTGCAAGAGAAAAAAACCGATAACTAACCTGACAATCAACCCCGACCAGTTGGCCTTATTTTGGAAAACACCTAAATAAGTAACGAAACAGGCGAGGACAAAGAATCCGCCGAGCAAGAATTGCCCCAGTTGGATTATGCCCGCCAGATCACTGTTTATGACCCCGATTATAAAGTCCATTTGATTCCTCCCGTTTACATGCCAAAGGTTCGGTTAGCCGATTGGATGAACCGTTTGACTCCGGAATTTTCCTGTTCCTGATGGATAATGTCTTCTTTCCTTTCTGAATTCTGATTTGAGTTTTCAATGCTTTGTTGTTTCACCGATTGCGAGAGAATGTAGATTACTTCATTCTGCATCTGCATAAGATGCCCCAGTTGTTCGGCGATCTGCTTTAAGGCCCCTTTCTCATTAAGTCCTTTAGCGTGAGTGATAAATTTCTGGGCGTACTCGGCATTACGTTTATACGTGTCCTGAAATGTATCCGCGATTCGGTACCCAGCGGAATTAATATCATCCGCCATAGAGATATACTCAAAAGTCTCCTTGGGGTTATCCACCCAATTGTCCAGCGAACCGAAGATATCCTTCCATTCGCTTGAGATATTACTTATCTCGGTGATATACCCGTCAAGATCCGAAAGGATATCATTGGTCTCAAGAACAATATTCCTGAAATCGCTGATAAAGTCCACACCGTCGAATCCCCGGCTGGCTTCCAAAGCCAACTCCACTTGAGTTTTCACCAACTCAACCTGCTTGATGGCTTCTTCCAATCGTTTGATGTGCTCCGCCGTCTGCGTTGCGGTTTGCTGCAAAATAGCCCAGGCATCACTCAGCGCCCAAGCCGGTGAACTCAAAGAAAATATCAAGACAGAAAGAATGATAATTACTCGCATTGTTTAACTCCTTCCGTTGTTTCCTCGGGGGAAACTACTCCAACGCATTGTCCGGTTTTCTTTTTCCAATTTTTGTTGGCATAATCTACCTGTCCCTGCCGGTATCCTTCTTCATATCCCTTGTCGTATGGAGTTTTCTTTTTCTTGTCGGTATCAAACGCCAAACTAACAGTCGTCCCTGTAAGCCCGCCGATAGCGGCCCCTTTAACGCCGTCGCCGGATTGATGTCCGATAACGCCGCCCAAAAGGGTTCCGATAGAACCAAAAGCAAAAGCACGTTTTTGTGTTGTCGTACATCCCGACACTGCAAAAACCAGCAACAAAATTATCATTGTCTTAATCGTGTTCATACACACCTCCTCACAGATAAAAATGGTTATTTGTTTGTATAGGAAACTCCTCGCGGATACTCTTCAGCGCATTTCAAAATAACGTCATACATAGACAAACCGGGATTATCCGCCTGAACTTTCTCATAGCAGGCAATATCCAGCGCGTCGGTAGTCGCAACCCAATACTCCACCGGTGTCGGATAAATAACGATTGTGCCGCTCACCGGCTTTAGCCCCTTGGCCTGTGAAAAGAAAACCTCCGCCCCTTCGCCTTTCTGAATTTTTAAGGATTCGATTTGATGTTTCTCCTGTTCATTGAACCTGAAATAATCGACAATGCCCTGCAGAATAGGCGCTGAATTCTGGCTTAAGATAAAACGGGTATGGGCGTTACCAAGGATGGCGTCTTCCAGTCCTCCTTTGGTGAAGTCACTCAAGGATTGCGTGACGGAAATGGCCCCGGCGCCGTATTTGCGAAACGTCCTGAACGCCTCGGCAATAAACCCGGCCGCCTCGGGTGTAGCCAGCAATTTCCAGCACTCATCCAGAATGAGCAGTTTGCGACGCCCGCGCTCACTCATAAACTTCCCCCAAACGAAATTCGTAATAATGGTCAACATCGTCGTTTGAAGGCGCTGGTTTTCCAATCCTTTAAGGTCAAAACAGACAATGCTTTTATCAAAGGAAATCGTTGAACGTCCATCCGTAAAAGCGCCGAACTGCCCGCCGGAAAGCCATATTCCCAAGAGGCCGGTAATTTGGTGAACGAACGGAAGCCATTGGTCGTTGTTTTTGGCCGTCTGAGTTAATGCCGTCTTGAAATCGCTTAAGACCGGATACTCGACCGTGTTATACAGATGACGGATACTGCGGGATATAAAGTCCTCCACAATCTGATCTGATTGAGCGAAACGGCTTGTCTTACCGACCATCTGTTCGATGATCTTTGTTTTCATGACAAGGATTTCATTCTGCTCCTCATCACTAAACTCGGAGAACTTCTTACCTCCGGGCAGGTCAAAAAGGTTAATCGTGAATTTCTCTTTCAGGCCCAGGTTGATGTACTCCCCGCCTTTAAGAGAAACCTGCCGTTTGTATGACCCTCCGATGTCGATAAAGACCTCAATGGCGTCATTCTTGCTGTACTGGTTGATAATCTGATTGACCAGAAAACTTTTCCCGCTGCCGGCGGGTCCGACCAGGATGGAATTAAAGGCCGGCAAATCGCTGGCAAACGGATCATAAGCGGCCAACCCTTGTGTAGTGTTAAAGAAGATAGTCTCCCCCCGGCCGCTTCCGTAAAAATCCGAGTACAAAGGAAGCAGGTCGGACAGATGCAGGGTTTTCAGTAATATCCAGCGGGACGATTCCTTCGTCCATCCGGGCAGGGTGCTCAGGAATATTGGAACAACCCCGCCGTAACGTTCATCGTGCATTTCCGCCCCGTTCATGCCGGAAAACAGCCGGATGACTTCCGAGGCATTACGACTTACCTCTTCAAGCGTATCGCTGTATACGTGCAGGGTCAGTTGCGCCCGAAAAAGTTTCTGGTTGGTTTGCTGTATCTCTTCCAGCAAAGTTTCGTACTGCTGGATTTTCACTTCAGCATCTTTGTTGGTTATCCCCATCATCCCCAGCAAATTCCCGTACTCACGCCGACGAAGGGATTCAATGGTTTTTTTTCCCCATTCTTTGGGCGGGGCCTCAAAGTTGACAATAACATCGAACTGTTTGAATGACAGGCCTGATAATGCCCTCAGCATTATCGGATAAGTGGATTCGGGAACGATTTTGAGGGTAATGAACTTGTGGTATTGTCCGCCCCAGTGCATATACTCTCCACGGGATGAATCAACGGAGAAATCCGAACAACAGACCTGCCGGGGGAGCAACTCATATTTTCTGGCAGAAGGACAATCAAGCCCGGCCTGAACCCTATCCGGGTTCAGGTAATCGTAAACAAACCGCATACACTCCTGTTCATTAAGGCGGCGGAATGACAACCTGCCGCTTCTTAACCCTCCTTCCACCAATTCCAGAATACGGATGAATTCCGTTTTAAGCCTTCGGACATCTTCCTCACAGACGTCCTTGAACTTTTTGAAACTCTGTGTGATGGCACCTTTGCGTTTCCTGTTCTCTCCTCCCGCGAAATTGACAAACAGAAAACAGCGCGGGCGGCGGAAAGTGCCATTGTCCTCAATGTCCTTCAGCTTCTCCAAGCGATGGGCGTGCATGGCCCTGATGAGACGGTTATTTGTTTTAATCTCACTGTGTTCCTCAATCACATCCCTGTAATGACCGTCAAAATCAAAGATCACCTGATAGGACGCCTTCTCGGTCAGATTATTAAGGAAGGTCTCGATCATGGCAGAATGCCGAATAAGTTCTTCCCCGGATAGATTCCCCGCATAGGGACAATCAAGGGAATAACCGACCGAAAGGGAATCATCCTTAAAAATCAAGAAGCCGTCTTCCATGTGGCTGTAAGGCAGGATTTCCTGCAAAGCGTTCAGCCGGATATCAACGCCCCGCCCTTTAATCACTTCAATGATCGATTGCGGAACGGCTGTGTACTGTTTGGCCTTAAAGAACCATTGCAAACAATGTTCAACTGTCTTGGCGGGCTTCCCTCTTTTTATAAAAAGAAGGAGCCCTGCCACAACCCCGGTGAAGGTCAATGACACACAACCGTTAACCTTAAACAGATGCAAAGTCATAAAAATCCCCAGAACGATAAAGAGATCGAATTCCTCAAAGCCAAGAATCCGCTGCCTATCCTGAAGATTCCTCAGACATGATTCCGTGAAAGAACGCATAATTCATCCCTCCTTTAGAATACAGAGCTTATTAATTCCACGATCATCGGCGCAGCAAAAACAATGACCGCCCCGATCAGCGCCGCATAAAAAATTTGCGAATTCCCAAGCATACGTTGCCAACCCGCAAAAATTAGCAGTATGATCGCCACCGGCGTTGACAGCGACCTGATGGCATCCATCAGACTTGCCATACTGCCTTCCAAATCAGCAAATGCCGGGGTTGCAAGCCCAACAAAAATTGCCAGCAAAGCCAGCGTCTTAAAACAAGATTCAAAACATATCCATTTAGAGTTTCTCATCGTCCTCCTCCTTTGATTGTTTGGCTTCGGAATAAGCCCTGTTAAATTCATCCAGTGTGATAAATGTGAAATTCAATCCCGTTCCCTTGATTTTTCCTCCTTTCGCTAAAGCTTGTTCAATGGCTATTAACTTGTCCCGGACAAACTCTGTCTCGCAGACGTAAATAACGTTCTTGTTTTTGACATCAACCCGCTTGTCATAAAATTGGAATATCTTTCCGTAACGATGCGGGGCCTTTAAAGAACGCTCATATTCAAGAAAAAACTTGCTATGAGTTCCATCTTTACGCTGGTGCCAAAAGATCGCGTCCGGTATTTTATGGGCCGTAATCCCATCCCTTTTACCGGGTGGCAAGGCCCGGATATATTCCTCACTCCACCAATCAACGACTTTAATTTTTGAAGACTTTTCAAACCCGATTCGAATATGATTCACCCCTAACGAGTGCGGGACTTTCAGTAGAAGGCGCATGCCCCTGACCTTGAATTTCGGGATGTCCCGATAATATCTTCGCAACAAGGCAAAAAGCTCCGGCTTATCAATGAACCATAATCCGTGTTTCACTGAACCGAATTTCTGGTGAGTAATGCCTACTTGCGTCATGGTCATCCTTACCGGATCACTACTCGACCACCGGCCAAACTTCCGCATCACATCATCAACCGTGACAACCCCCTGCTCTGCGACGAACTTCAGAATTGCAATTTTGATTGGAATGTCATTCATTTAACCTTCCTTTCTCGGTATCATCTCTTCCCCCAAACAAAAAGCCACCCCCGAGCCAGATCTGGGATGGCTTTTAATAACTGTTTGGGGTAAGCAGGTAGCGATCCTGCTCTTTACCCGTCAACTTTTATGGATTGTAAAACTTGATAATATTCACAACATTAACCTCTTTACACACAATTGAAAATATTATTTGCGTTCACTTATGTATGTTCAAATGATCGATACTTTTTGAATTTTTTTGTTCTACTTCATAAAAAAACCAGCTCCCTTTCTTTTATTTCTTAGGGTCGTTCAAGACCACCATTTCTCTTAAAAAACCTATGGTTGAGAAAGGGTGGTCTTGAACAATCTGCGAACGCAAGTGAACAGATTCCCTTAGAAATAAAAGAAGATGGGAGCGCCGCGTCTTTCAAAATCATTTCAAAATTGAAACAATTTTGAAATTTTCCAGGAGTCCTGATTCATTCCCTTTTCTCCGTAAAAAACGCACCACATAATTTATTATTTACGATCCGAATCTAAATTTCTTCTGTATGCGGATAATATAAACTCGCTGATTTCTCCCCGGATTTGGGTATTCGGACAATAAATGGTGTCATACCATTTACCGTCCCGGCCCCTGTGCTGAGGCATGGATACAAACAAGCCTTTCTTCCCATCCAGAATTCGAATACTCTTGACAGTAATTACATTGTTGAAACAGATATCGACAAAGGCTTTTAAGATACGGCCCTTATCAATCATTCTTACTTTCCCCGCGACTCTCATTTGAAGTGTTTCTTCCATCATCTCATTGACCTCCCTGTTTTTAGTTTTACCTGTCAAACCGTTCCCTTATGACCGGCTATCCTCATAAATCACACTTTCGTAACGGCATCCTTTTATCGAGCTCGATATACGCTATGGCCGGGAACTCTCCCTTGTTTAATTTGGCCTGAACAACGGCACAGGCCTCATTTAAGCTCTTGGCCGAAATCCTCCATGATTCAAACTCGACATAATAAACTTCTTTTTCCATCGCATCCCTCCCCTTGTGATTTAAGCAATAAAAGACAAAAAGCCACCCCACAGCCAGATCTGGGATGGCTTTATTTTGATTTGTTTCCTTTTATGAGATATCTGTTCTTTTCGTAAAGCTACAATGTAGAACGTGGGTCTACGCTGGCTTGTCGCGTTTTACCACATCAGACACATTCACCCGCAGAAAAGAACAGACACCTCCCCGGGATTATTCTGTTGATTAGTATGAAACGACCTTTGTTATGACATAGTAATGAATATCCTTATCGGTAATTCTTTCTTTTGTCATACGGCTATAGCCCTGAGTTTTTATGCGTCTCGTTATCCCTCGGCTTTTCTTAAAGAAATATGGTTCCGTTTTCGGAACCCCCGCGTAAACG
>ERZ795059.2320-NODE-2320-length-19850-cov-5.705683_pt1 | contig 19850 bp, 17 predicted proteins | sample MGYA00375143_ERZ795059 | MGnify/ENA primary metagenome ERZ795059 (study PRJEB30188, sample SAMN05720168) | activated sludge metagenome | isolation source: Anaerobic digester | place: USA | collected 2015-01-07 ... | reverse complement strand
TCCGATCTTACCGGCCTCGGTCGCCGCGAAGGGCATGTTCAAGGCGACCGAGGCCGGTAAGGTGGGTACCGCTATGCACCTGCTCCTGGCGGACCCGGCCGCGATGACCGAGCTGCTGTCGGCGGCCGGCGCCATGGCGCCCGGAGCCCCGGCGGTGGCGCGGTCGATACCGCTCAAGAACAACGGCGGCTCGGTAGCCCTCGAGGCGGCCCCGATCCGCGATGAGTCTGGACGCGCCACGGGCTTCGTCATCCTGGTCGGCGACAGATAGCCGGTACGCGCTAAAAAAGGCCTCCGCTCGCGCGGAGGCCTTTTTTTTCGCGCAGAGGCGCGGCTTTATTCGGGCAGCATCACGTAGACGAAGGAAGCGTCGTCCGCGAAGAGCCCGGCGGCCAGGGCCTGGAACGCGGCCGGGTCGGCCAGGCCGGCCGTCCGCTCGGCCCGAGCCAGTATATCCAGGTCAAGCCCGCTCGCAATCGCGTTGCCAAGGCCGTTGGCCCAGAAGTCGTTCGTACGGCTCCTGCCGCCGAAGTCGCGACGCGCCGCGGCCTGCACCTGGCTGGCGTATATCGGGTCGAAGGTTCCGGCGGCCAGGCTGGCTACCTCGGCCTTGACCTCGGCTATCAGCTCCTCGACCCTGGCCGGGTCGGTGTCGAACTGGACGATCAGCGAGAACTGCTCGATCGGCTCCCTGGCGAACGAGGCCCGCGTCGACACCACGTAGGTACCGCCGAGGTCCTCGCGCAGGGCGTCCAGGAGCCGGTTGTTCAGGGCCTGGGCCAGTAGCTCGAGAGTCTGCTCGTCCTCCCAGGACCAGGGAGCCTCTCCGGCCCAGACCATGCGTACGCTGGCCCTCGGCTCGCGCGACAGCCTGTAGTCGACGCGCCGGCCGCCGTCCCGCGGCGATAGCGGCGCTATCCACTCGGGCGTATCGGGCGAGCCGGCCGGTATGGCGCCGATGTGCTTGGCGACGAGGGCCTTGGCTTCATCGAGCTTGAAATCGCCGACGAGCACGTAGGTGAACTCGGACGCGTCGGCCAGCGCCGAGACCGCCAGGGCCCTCGTCTCGTCGAAGTCGACGGCTCGGGTAGCCGCCTCGTCGAGCGGGGCCGCCCTGGCGTTCCCGCCGAACAGGTCCTGGCTCCATGACGACTCGAAGCGGTACGACGGGTCGCGCACGTAGGGGCCGATCTGGGACGCGAGCCGGTCGCGGGCGGCGTTGAAGGCCATGGCGTCTCGGCCGGGCTCCGCCGAGGTCAGGTAGACCAGGCGCAGGAAAGCCTCGAGGTCCACGGTGGCGGTCTTGCCAGCCAGGATCTCGCCGTTCTCGCCGATGGACCACTGGAGGCCGGCGTTCAACGACGCGGTCACCTCGTCGACCCTGGTGGCGCTCATGCCGCCGAGGCCGGCCGCCGTCAGGAGCGATGGCGCGAAGGCCGCGGCCGTCTGGAGCCCCACGGGTAGCGTCGAGTAGCCGCCGGCCGACCAGGCCAGGAAGCTGATCGAGTCCTTATCGTAGGAGGTCGGCCTGAGTAGCACGCGCGCCCCGTTGGACAGCATGAGCTCGGTGATCCCGTCCGCCAAGCGCCGGTCCGATACGATCGAACCGGGCTCGGGCAAGTCGTCGAACAGGCCAACCTCGTCGCCGCCGGAGGCGAGCGGCTCGAGGGCCGCGGTCCTAGCCTCGCGGAGCAGCCGCTCGAAGGCGGCCTCGTCGAGCGCGGCATTACCCGTGCCGGTCTTGGCTCGCACTCCCACGAAGCCCTCATCCGCCGCCAGGATCTCGGCGGCAGCCGCGTTCAGCTCGCCTAGGGTCAACTCGTCGAGGACCTGCTTGATATACACGCGCTCGTTGACGACGCCGGGCACCGGCTCGCCGTACATGAAGTTGCGCACGTACTCCTCGGCGAAGCTGAAGCTCTTGAGATCGTCGTCCTCGACGTCGAGGGTGCCGAGCCAGCGCCGGTAGAGATCGGCCGTCCGGTTGAACTCGCTGTCGGTGAAGCCGAAGCGGCGTATACGCTCGACTTCCCGGGCCAGGCCGCCGAAGGCGCCGAGCTCCTCGCCGGCGGCCGAGCTCAGCGAGAAGGAGTACAGCCGGGTCCGGCCGTAGAAGTAATCGTCGTCGAAGTAGGCGTCGCGCCACGGCGACCCACCGGATCGCACCAGGTCCGACAGGCGCATTCGTATGGCCTCGGCGGCTATCCGTATCTTGAGCAGGCGCTCATAGTCGCCGATGACCGTCTCGGGCTCGTACGGTACGATCTTGCGGTAGGTGACGACCGAGCGCTCGATGGACGGGTCGAAGGTGGCGACGAAGCCCAGGTCGCGGGTCGGCTCCACGGCGAACGTAGGTCTAGGCTGGACCCTTCCGTCGCGGGCAGGGAAGGAGAACTCGCGCTCTATCTTCTGCGAGACCTCGCGGACGTCGATATCGCCGACCACGATGACGGCCATCCGGTCCGGCCGGTAATGCTCCTCGTAGAAGGCGCGCAGCCGCTCGGCGGTCGCAGCCTTGATCGACGCCTCGTAGCCTATAGGCTCGCGGTCCTCGTGGGCGCTGCCGGCGAGGAGCCCGCGGACCTCCCGCACGCGGGCGGTCTCGTCGGGCCCGAGCGTCAGCCTGAGTTCCTCGAGTATAACGCCCTTCTCCTTCTCCACCTCGGCGGGGTCGAAGGTCACGGCCGTGGCCCATTCCTTGAGCACCCTGAGACCGGTATCGAAGAACTCGGGATCCGACAGCGGCATCTGTAGCGTGTACAGCGTCTCCTCGCGGGTCGTGTGCGCGTTGATCTCGGCGCCGAAATCCATGCCTATGGAACGCAGGTAGCCGACCAGCTCGTTCTCCGGGAAGCTCTCGGTGCCGTTGAAGGCCATGTGCTCGACGAAGTGGGCGTAACCGGACTGGTCGTCGAGCTCGTTGGTCGAGCCCGAGTTGACGATCAGGAACATGACCGCTCGGCCACCGGGGTTGCCGTTGCGTCGGACATAGTAGGTCAGGCCGTTCGGCAGCACGCGCTTGGTCAGCTCGGGCGCCAGCGGCAACGGGTCGGACGGCCGGTAGGCGCTGCCGCCGGGCAGGGTCGATACATTGTCCAGGACGCCGGGAGCTGGCTCCGGGGCGCCGACGCAGGCCGACAGGGCCAGTATGATCGCTAGAACGGGGGCCAGGGCGACCCGCATCCGCTTCGTCATGGGTACTCCTTATCGACGCGCCAGCCTAATGGCCGAGCCTTAGTGCCGAGCCATCGGGGCGAGGCCGTCGTTTGAATATAGCGTAAAGGCACGCCGACGACCAATGTTACGACACGAGGCATTTCGGCCCGCGCCCTATCAGGTCGGTCCGGCCGGCCAGCCTGAGCGCCTCGATGACCAGCTTGCGGTTCTCGGGCTTCGAGTACTGTAGCAGGGCGCGCTGGTAGGATCGCTCCTTGGCGCCGCGCGCCACGTAGACCGGCACCATCGTCAGCGGGTCGAGGCCGCTCCGGTACATGGCCGTCGCGAGCGTACCCGGCGTCGGGTAGAAGTCCTGCACCTGATCGGGCACGAAGCCCGAGTCGCGCAGGTACTCGGCCAGCTCTATCGCATCGGACAGCTCAGCGCCAGGGTGCGAGGCGATATAGTACGGCACCAGGAACTGCTTTAGACCGAGCTCGGCGTTCACCCGCGACCACTCGCCGGCGAAAGCGTCGTAGACGCGGCGCGGAGGCTTTCCCATCAGGCGGAGCACCCGGTCGGACACGTGCTCCGGCGCCACCTTGAGCTGGCCGGAGACGTGGTGAGCGGCCAGTTCGCGCAGGAAGGTGCGGTCGCTGTCGGCCATCACGTAGTCGAAGCGCACGCCCGAGCGCACGAAGGCCTTCTTGACGCCGGGTACGGCGCGGACCGCCCGCAGCACGGAGACATAGTCCCGGTGGTCGGCCTTGAGCGCCGGACATGGCTCGGGAGCCAGGCAGCGCCGATCGACGCAGGCGCCGCCCCCGGCCTGCTTATCGCAGGCGGGCCCTCGGAAGTTGGCTGTCGGCCCGCCGACGTCATGGATATAACCCTTGAAGCCGGTCAAGCCCGTCAAGAGCCGCGCCTCGTCGACGATGGACTCCTTTGACCGGCTCGTTACGACGCGGCCCTGATGGAACGCGAGAGCGCAGAAGGCGCAAGCGCCGTAGCAGCCTCGGCTCGAGGCTATGCTGAAGCGCACCTCGGCCAAGGCCGGTACGCCCCCGTACCGGTCGTAGGCCGGGTGCCAAGCGCGCTCGAAGCCGAGGCCGTATAGCTCGTCCAGCTCCGCGCGGGACAGCGGAAGCTGAGGCGGCTCCTGCACGACGAACTGGCCGGCGGCCGCCTCGACGAGGGGCCGGGCCGATACCGGGTCGGTGTTACGGTACTGCGCCGCGAACGACTCGGCGAAGGCCCGGCCGTCCGCGGCGGCGGCCTCGTGGTCGGGTAGGCTCACGGCGCCCTCCGGCACGTCTTCCCGGCGCGAGCAGCGCCATACCGTACCGCGGATGCCTCGTAGCGCCGCCGGATCGAACGCGTCGGATCGGGAGCGGGCCTCGGCGAGGACGCGGGCCGCCTCGGCGATCGCGCGCTCTCCCATACCGTAGACGATGAGGTCGGCCTTGGAGTCGACGATGATGGGCCTGCGCACCGTATCCGACAGGTAGTCGTAGTGCGACAGGCGGCGCAGCGAGGCCTCGAGGCCGCCGGCTATCACCGGCACGCCCTTGTAGGCCTCGCGGCACTTGCCGGCGAAGGCGATCACCGCCCGGTCCGGCCTGGCGCTCGCAAGCCGGCCGTTGACCGCGAAAGCCCGTATCGAGCCGTCGGCGCCGCGGCAGAGGCTCGGGTCGCCGCCAGGGGCGTACTCGTCGGTCGAGCGCGGCTTGCGGTTGGCGGTGTACTTGCAGACCATCGAGTCAATCGCGCCGCCAGCGACGAGGAAGGCCAGGGACGGACGACCGAGGGCGCGGAAAGCCTCGACGTCAGTCGGGTCGGGCCTGGCTATGACGCCGACCGAGTAGCCGAGGCGCTCGAGCCTGCGCCCGATCAGGGCCGCGCCGAACGACGGATGGTCGACGTAGGCATCCGCCGTGACGATGACGAAATCGAGCCCGTCGAGGCGCCTGGCGGCCAGTTCGGCTCGCGTGGTGGGGAGGAACGACATGCCCGTAGTATACCCTCCCGGGCCTTCTTGGTCGCGTGGTCATAGCCTTGACCAGGCAAGCCGGCGTTAATATATTTAGCAAGGCTAACTTTTAGCAAGGCTAATTGCATGAGGATGCGAAGCTACGAGGACGAACATGATCGACGATATACGGGACGAGCGGCCGATCGCCGAGCGGCTCTTCGAGGCGTTCAGGGCCATCGGACCGTTCAAACGCCGGCCGAGCCTCGGGCATGCCCAACGGCCGGGCGAATTCCAGGTCATGCACCGACTGTCGCACGAGCCCCCCGAGTCGGGCATGCGCGTCGGCGACCTGGCGGCCTGGCTGTCGGTCAAGCCGCCGACCGTGACCAAGGCGGTCGACGCGCTGGTCGCCAGGGGCCTGGTCGAGCGCTACGCCGACGAGGCGGATAGGCGGGTCATCAGGGTGCGCCTGTCTCCCGATGGTAGAACGCTGGACAGCTCATTCCGCGAGCAGGCGCTCGGCGAGATACGGGGCCTCGTCGACTACCTGGGCGAGGATGACAGCGCGACGCTCGCGCGGCTCCTGACTCGGGCCGCCGAGTACATGAACGAACGGTACGGCCGCTCCTGTAGCGGAGCCCACGGCCGAGCCAAGGAACGAGGAGCGGATTAAGACATGCTGAGACTCTTCAAGTACCTGAAGCCGTACGCGCTCATGGTAGCGCTGGCGCTTCTGATGGAATTCGCCAGCTCGATGGCGGAGCTGAGCTTGCCGGCGCTGATGTCGGTCATCGTGGACGAGGGCGTAGCGACCGGCGATATCGCGCTGATCTGGCGCACCGGCGCCCGGATGCTGGCCATAGCGTTCATAGGCGTAGCGGCCAACCTGACCGGCGGCTTCTTCGCGGCCAGGTCGGCGATGGGCTTCGGGAAGACGCTGCGCTCCAAGGTCTTCTCGCGCGTATCGTCGTTCTCGCTCCGGGAACTCGACCGCTTCGGCACCTCGTCGCTGATCACCAGGTCGACGAACGACATCACCCAGGTCCAGCAGGTTACCTTCATGATGCAGCGGATGATGGCCAAGGCGCCGATCATGGCCATCGGCGGCATCGCGATGGCGCTGGCTACCGAACCGCGCCTGGCGTGGATCCTGCTCGTCGTCATCCCGATACTCGGCGCGGCCATCGTCATCATCGCGCTCAAGGGTCTACCCCTATTCAAATCCATCCAGGCCAAGATCGACGCGCTCAACCGCGTGATGCGCGAGAACCTCTCCGGCATCCGGGTCGTGCGCGCCTTCGACCGGGTCGAGCACGAGCGGGCCCGCTTCGACGGCGTCAACGCCGACTTGACTGCCACCAGCCTCAAGGTCAACCGCATCATGGCCTTCGTGCCGGCCTTCATCACGGTGATGATGAACCTGACCTCGGTGATGATAGTCTGGTTCGGCGGGCGCGAGGTAGGCTCGGGCGCCATCCGGATCGGCTCGTTGATGGCCTTCATCCAGTACGCGGCCCACATCATGTTCTCGGTGGTCATGGTCTCGGTGATCTTCATCATGGTGCCGCGCGCCCAGGTCTCGGCCGAGCGCGTCAACGAGGTGCTCGACGTCGAGCCCGAGATCGACGACCCGGCCTCCCCAGTCAGGCCGGTCGAGGCCAAGGGCCGCGTCGAGTTCAGGAACGTCGACTTCGGCTACGACGGCGCGTCCGAGCCCGCCGTCAAGGACGTGTCCTTCGTCGCGGAGCCGGGCACGACCACGGCCATCATAGGCGGCACGGGCTCGGGCAAGTCGACGTTGATCAATCTGCTCGCCCGCTTCTACGACGTCAAGGACGGGGCGGTCCTCGTCGACGGCGTCGATGTGCGAGACATGAGCCAGGAAACGCTACGCTCCTACCTGGGCCTGGCGCCCCAGAATGCCACCCTATTCTCCGGCACCATCGCCGAGAACCTGCGCTTCGGCAGGGACGAGGCCACGGACGACGAGCTGGCAGAGGCCGCGGCGATTGCCCAGGCCTCCGCGTTCATAGCGGAGAAGGACGGCGGCATGGAGGCGACCCTGTCCCAGGGCGGCGTGAACGTCTCGGGCGGCCAGAAACAGCGCCTCTCGATCGCGAGGGCGCTGGCGCGGAAGCCCAAGATATACCTGTTCGACGACAGCTTCTCCGCCCTTGACTTCAAGACCGACGCGCGCTTGCGCTCGGCCTTACGGAAGAAGACCGGAGACGCGACGGTCATCATCGTCGCGCAGCGCGTCGGCACTATACGCGACGCCGACCAGATCGTGGTGCTCGACGAGGGCCGCGTCGTGGGTAAGGGCAGGCACGCCGAACTGATGGCGACCTGCGCCGTGTACAAGGAAATCGTAGCGTCGCAGTTGTCGGCGGAGGAGGCGGTATGAGCGCCGCGGAGACGGGGAAGGGCGGGCGGGCCGCGCCCGATATCAAGCCGACCCAGCTGCTCGGCAGGGGCCCGGGCGGGCGAGGTCCCGGAGGCCACGGCCCGGGAGGTTTCGGCATGCCCGGAGAAAAGGCCAAGGACTTCAAGGGCACGACGAGGCGGCTGGTATCCTACCTTCGGCCACACCTCCCGGCCATCCTGTTCGCGCTGGTCATGGCCGTCCTGAGTACCGTGTTCTCGATAGCCGGCCCCAAGATTCTCGGTCAGGCCATCACGCTGCTGTTCGAGGGCGTCGCCAGGTCAGCCGTCGACTTCAGGGGCATAGGCAGGATACTGGCGCTGCTCCTGGGGCTGTACCTGGTCTCGGCTGGCTTCAACTACCTGACCCAGTACTCGATGGCCGGCGTCTCCCAGAAGACGGTCTACTCCTTCCGCAAGGGGATCGACGAGAAGCTGGCCCGCCTGCCTCTCAGGTACTTCGACGGCCGTACCCACGGCGAGATCCTGTCCCGCGTGACCAACGACGTCGACACCATCGCCAACACCCTGCAACAGAGCCTCGTGCAGATCATCACCTCGGCCGTGACCCTGGTCGGTAGCGTCGTCATGATGCTGACCATAAGCTGGAAGCTGACGCTCGTCGCTCTGGCCACCCTGCCCTTCTACGCGCTGGCCACGACGGCCATCGCCAAACGCTCCCAGAAGTACTACAAGGGCCAGCAGAAATTCCTGGGCGAGCTGAACGGCCACGTCGAGGAAATGTACTCGGGCCACCAGGTCGTCAAGGCCTTCGGCTACGAGAAGCGCTCGGTAGCGCGCTTCGAGGAAGTGAACGACAGGCTGTTCGACGTGGCGTGGAAGGCGCAGTTCGTCTCGGGCATCATCATGCCGACGATGAACTTCATCAATAACATCGGCTACGTGCTGATCGCCGCGATAGGAGGCGTGATGGCCGCCGCCAGGGCGATCAGCCTGGGCGACGTGCAGGCCTTCATCCAGTACGCCAAGCAGTTCACCCAGCCCATCATCCAGACGGCGAACATAGCCAACATACTGCAGTCGACGATGGCGGCCGGCGAGCGCGTCTTCGAGCTGCTCGACGAGGCGGAGGAGTCTCCCGACGCCCCGGCCGACTCGCCGGCCGCGCTCGCCTTCGCGGCCGCCTCCGGCCAGGTCTCGTTCGAGGCCGTTTCGTTCGGCTATAGCGACGATACGCCGCTCATGGACGGCCTGTCGCTCGAGGCGCCGCGGGGCGAGGCCGTAGCGATCGTCGGGCCGACCGGCGCCGGCAAGACGACCCTCGTCAACCTGCTGATGCGCTTCTACGAGCTCAAGGGAGGGCGGATCGCGGTCGACGGCGTGGACATCAGGGACGTGCCGCGAGGCCGGCTCAGGCGCGCCTTCGGCATGGTGCTGCAGGATGCCTGGCTGTTCGGCGGCACCATACGCGACAATATCGCCTACGGCCGCGAGGGCGCGACCGAGGACGAGATCGTCGCCGCGGCGGTCGCGGCCCACGCCGACCATTTCATCCGCGTACTGCCCGACGGCTACGACACCGTGCTGACCGAGGACGCCACCAACCTGTCGCAAGGCCAGCGACAGCTCCTGACCATAGCGCGCGCCTTTCTGGCCGATCCCAGGATACTCATCCTGGACGAGGCGACCAGTTCCGTGGATACCCGTACCGAACTGGTCGTGCGCAAGGCCATGGAGCGCTTGATGAGGGGCCGCACCAGCTTCGTGATAGCGCACCGCCTATCGACGATACGTGATGCGCATACTATCCTCGTGATGAACGAGGGCCGCATCGTCGAGAAGGGCTCCCACGTGGAACTCCTGGCCGCGGACGGCTTCTACGCCGACCTGTACCGCAGCCAGTTCCTCGGCGTGGATGACGAGGCGGAGCCGGCCTAGTGCCCGCGCGCGGCGGCACCGGGCGGACGGCGGACTGTCCTCCGGGGCCTAGCCGCTACGGCTCCAGGGCGGAGACGCGGCGCTCGGCGAAGCGTAAGTAGGGGCCGAGGAGCGCGGCCGACACCGCGAATGGCAGGGCGCCGAACCACAGCGCCAGCGCTCCCCTTCCCATCGAAAACTTGAAGACCGCGTACCCGGCCCCGACGAGCAGGCCCATGCAGCCGAGTATGGTTATCACGGAATTGGGGTTCTGTTTCATCGCGGCAATGGGATTGTCCCAGGACAGGCGCGGGTTGGCCGTATCGAGCCACAGTGCCGCCAGGTTCAGGAGTACCGACAGGGCGAGCGCGGCGGCCACCGAGGCCAGCGCGTCGATAGCCGAGAGTCGTAATGCGAAGGCCACGAGGCCGACTCCGACGACGCTGCCGAAGACGGCGAAGATCAGCGCGTGGCACAGCTTGGCCAGCATGTAGGTCTTCGGGGCTATTGGAAGGCTCTTGATGAAGGGCAGGGCCTTGGCGTCGCGCGACAGCGCCGTACAGGCGATGCTCGTGCTGGTGCCCATGAAGGCCCCGACTAGGCCGGCTATCGCCGCGCCCTGACCCGAGCCGAGCATGGCCAGGACGCCGGCCATGTCCGGGTCGGACATGAAGGCATCCTTCTGCGCCACGAGCATGATGCCGATGATGACCGGCATGAGCACGATGATGAAAGGGCCGTTGAGCAGATACATGGGTTCGCGGTTCATCATGTTGAACTCGCGCGCCACGAGGTTCGCGAAGGGGCTGCCCGCTCGGATGCGCCTGACTATAAAGGCGTCGGCGCCGGCTCGCGTCAGCTTCTTGATATGGGCCTCGTTGAAGCCGACGAGGCTACGCACGTAGGCCCCGGACAAGAACAGCAGGGCTAGGGCCGGTAGGGCTACGCAAGTGCCGACGAGGCCGAGCATCGACAGGACGGCCCGGCCGCTAGCGGGCTCCGACATGGCCTGCCACGCGAACGCGGCCGGGGGATAGGAGTATCCTATCCTGGAGACCAGAGAGTCAGTGCCGCCGACCATGGCGGCGAGGGCGGCCGGATCGCCGAGCTTGACCATCATACGCTGGTAGTAGAGATTGAAGCCGAGCGCGAAGACGAGGCCGAGCACGCCGCCGAGCATCACGATGACGCGCTTGTTCTTGAGGAAACGCGCGAACGACATCAGAGGTATCTGAATGATGTACGCCGCCGCGAGCGGAGGCAGGGGCAAGAGTAGCGCTGCTACGAGGCCCCAGAGGTAGAACAGCGGCCCCGGGCCTTCCTTCACGCCGAAGATGACCATCGCGATGCCCATGAAGAACAGGGAGAACAGCGCCTCGGACACATAGACCGCTAGGAACTTGGCGCCGAACATCGCCCGGGGCTTGATCGGCATGGACAGGAGCTGTAGCTCCATGTCGTTCACGTAGTAGGTCGACAGCGCGGTCATGAAGCCGACGACCAGGGTCATCATCGTCGCGATGACCACGGCGTTCAGGATGAGCATGCCCTGCATGCCCGCGGCGGCGAGGCCCTCGTACATGCCCAGGTTGAGCATGACGAAGATGAAGCCGAATTCGCCGACCACGATGACGACCAGCGCGGCTATGCCGACCGCCTTGAGCAGGGCCTTGGCATCGCGTCCGGCTCCGGGCGCTTTCTTGGCCGGCAGGTTATAGAAGCTCTGGAGGTAGAGCCGAGCAAGGCTCAGGAAGGATTTCATGCCCCCTCCCCCTGGTCGTCGACCAGCTCCAGGAACAGGCTCTCGAGCGACCCGTCAGCCCCGTGGCTCGACTTGAGCTCGGCCAGGGTACCGACGAACACGATCCTGCCCTTGTTGATGATGGCGAGCCTGTCGCACAGGCGCTCGGCCACCTCCATCACGTGCGTCGAGAAGAAGACCGTCTTGCCAGCGCTCGCCCTAGCCCGCATGACCTCCTTGAGGGCGAAGGCCGCCTTCGGGTCAAGGCCGACCATCGGCTCGTCGAGCACCCAGTTCGGCGGGTCGGGCAGGAGGCTCGCCGTCACGATGAGCTTCTGCTTCATGCCGTGGGAGAAGCTGCCGATGCTGCCTCCGAGCGCGTCGCGAATGCCGAACAGGCCGGCGTACTCCGCCACCCTGGCCCGGCGCGTCTCGGAATCGACGCCGTACACGTCGCCGACGAAGTTGAGGTACTCGGCGGCCTTGAGCCTGGCGAACAGCTCCGGATTGTCGGTCACGTAGCCGATGCGGCGTTTCGCCTCGAGCGGGTCGACCGCTATGTCGACTCCGTCGACCGAGGCGCGGCCCGAGTCGGGGCGCAGTACGCCGGTCAGCACCTTGATCGTCGTCGTCTTGCCCGCTCCGTTCGGGCCCAGGAAGCCGAAGATCTCGCCGTCCTCGATGGTCAGCGACAGGTCGTCCACCGCCTTGACGGCGCTTTTGGCGTAGGTCTTAGAAATGCCCTTCAGTTCTATCATGATGTCTCTCCCCACCGGCCGCTACTCGTCGCGGCCATCGTCCCAATCCGTCGCATCGCCCTTACGGCGGCGGCGCACGCTCTCGGTCAGCAGGAACTCGATCTGCCCATTGATGGACCTGAAGTCGTCCTCGGCCCAGGCGGCGAGCTCCCGCCACAACGACGGCGACAGCCGCAAGAGTATCTGCTTTTTATCCTTTTCCTTGTCGCCGCTCATGAGTCCCTACGCCTAATAGATCGAGCCAGAATTCACGATCGGCGACACGTCCTTATTCGAGCAGAGCACGACGAGCAGGTTGCTGACCATCGCGGCCTTCCGCTCCTCGTCCAGGTCGACGATGTTGTTCGCCTTGAGCTTGTCCAGTGCCAGTTCCACCATACCGACCGCGCCGTCGACGATCATCTGTCTGGCGGCGATGACCGCCGAAGCCTGCTGGCGCTGCAGCATCGCGGCGGCGATCTCCGGCGCGTACGACAGGTGCGTGATGCGCGCCTCGAGGATCTCGATGCCGGCCGCCTCGGCCTTGGCCTGAATCTCGGCCCTGAGCTTCTCGGCGATTTCCTGGCTGCTGCCCCGGAGCGAGGTCTCGCCCTCGGAGTCGCTGGAATCGTAGGGGTACAGGCGCACGATGTTCCGCAGCGCGGAGTCGCATTGGATCGATAGGTACTCGGCGTAGTTGTCGACATTGAACACCGCCTTGGTCGGGTTGACCACCTTCCAGACGACCACGATGCCGATGATGATCGGGTTGCCGAGCGAGTCGTTGATCTTCTGCTTGTCGTTATTGAGCGTCATCGCCTTGAGTGACAGAGTCCTGGAGACGGTCTTGACCGTCGTCCCGGCCGGACGCCCCGTCGCGACCGCCTTGTCGACGGTCGAGGCGGTGGACAGCTCGACGGTCGAGGCCGGATGGACCGCCGACGCGAATGGGTTCACGAAGAAGATGCCGGGTTCCCGGAGCACGCCATAGTACTTGCCGAACAGCGTGAAGACCATCGCCTCGTTCGGCTTGAGCACCTTGATGCCGCCGAACAGGATGGGTCCGACGACGCACAGCCAGAGCAGGGAACCTATCACTCCGATAATAGCGAGCGGAGTCGCGCCTCCGCCGTCCAGGGCGATCACGCATACGATGAACAGGACGAGCGCCCCTATCATCAACAGGATATTCAGAGCCAGAATGGCCAGCCCGTTCGAATGTCGAGGCGTCAGCTCCGTCTCGCCGAAGGCTCCCGAAGATGCAGTCGTTTCGTTACCCATGGAGGTCTCCTTATAACGATACCTAAAAGATATCAATATGATATCATCTAGATAATAGCGTTACGCGCGCCGGAATTCAAGAGGCCTATGGCGAATTCGATGCGGACTGGGCTTGCGGCGGGCCGCGCATCGATAGTAGAACGAACCGTGACACGAACCATAGAGCAGGCGGTCGACGGCCTCGTCGTCAAGGCGCTTAGGACCTGGGACATGATACGGTCGGGCGATCGCGTACTGATCGGCGCCTCGGGCGGCAAGGACTCGGCCGTCATGGCGCGGGACCTGGCGCTTAAGAAGCGCCATGGACGCCTGGACGCCGAGCTGGTCGGCCTCCATATACGCAACGACTTCTCGCCGAACGCCCTGTCGAGGCGACTCGAGGACGAATTCGCCGAATGGGGAATACCGCTGGTCACGGTCGACGTGGCGGTCGAGGGCAGGCTCAAGCCGGGCCGGAAGATGAACTGCTACTGGTGCTCCACCCAGCGGCGCACCGAGTTGATACGCTACGCTATGGCCGAGGGCTTCTCCGCGGTGGCGCTCGGCCATCACTTGGACGACGCGCTCGAGACGCTGTTCATGAACATGATGCGCAAGGGCGAGCTGTCGACGATGCCGCCGGTGGTGAGCTATCGCAAGTATCCGCTCCGGGTGATACGCCCACTGTACTTGGTGGAGGAACGGCAGGTCGTCGAGCTGGCGGAGGCGCTGGGACTCGCGTCGGCGACCTGTAGCTGCGGCTACAACGACCGCTCGGAGCGCGACCGCGTACGCGATCGGGTCGAGGCGTTGACCGGCGGCTCCTCGCGTGCCAAGCGCAACCTGCTCGAGTCGCTCAGGCACGTCAACGCCGAGTACCTGCCGTCCTGATATCCTCGAAGGCCGCCTCGATGAGCCGCCGCGACAGGCTGCCGCGCATCGGTAGCGGCGGATGGTCGTCGGGACCGAACCAGCCCGCCTCGGCTATCTCGACGCCGTCCGGAGTGAGTTCGCCCGAGACCCACTCCGCCGTGAAGCCGACCATCAGCTGGTCGGGGAAGGGCCAGGGCTGGGAGCCGCGGTACCCGGTCGTACGGACCACGATGCCGACCTCTTCCATCACCTCGCGACCGACGCAGCCCTCGAAGCTCTCGCCGGGCTCGACGAAGCCGGCCAGGATGCTCCACGCGCCAGTTCGGTTCAGCGCGTTGCGCGCTAGTAGTAAACGGTCATCCTTATGTACAGCGGCGAGCACCGCGGGCGATAGGCGCGGGAACGACAGGGCGCCGCAGACCGGGCAGAGCCTGGCTATCTCGTCGGGCTTGTCGCCATTCGGAGAGCCGCAGCGGCCGCAGAAGCGGCTCGAGGCCCGCCAATTGGCGTAGGCCATGGCCCGGGCGGCCGGTAGCCAAAGGGGCTCGGGCAGGGCGTTGATCAGGGAGCGGAACGGTTTCCACTCCCAGCCGTCCGGCGCGTCGGTCTCGGCGGGGTACGACGCGGCCAAGGCGCCGCCGGGTACGGTCAGGCTGTCCCCGGGCTCGGGCAGCGGCGCGGCGGAACTGTCCAGCGCCACGGCGAGAAGCTCGTCCCCTGGCGCCTCCCACGGCGACGCGCCGGCCATCGTCCCTCTATCGGGCGCCGGGTAGCCGTCGAACGCGGAGGCCCGGACCAACGCCTCGGTGCCTCGGAACGCGAAGCGTCGCGTGGTCTCGCTCGGGCTGGCTTCGGCGATGGCCGAAGCTACCGTATCCATCGTATCGTTCGGCTCGCTCATTCCGATGACGACGCCTCGCCGTAGAAGCGGATATGCGTGCGCTCCTTGCCCGCGTATTTACGGCACAGCGCGACGAGACGCACCAGCTCGGCCCGCTCCGCCGCGCCGAACGCGGTGGCGTCGATGGACTCGAGCTCCGCCAACAGCAACGGGGTCTGGACCGCGTTGAACGATGCGTCGTCGCCCTCACCCACGAAGCGGAGGCAGTAGCCGGGTACCGACGCGAAACGCCCGAACAGACGCTCAAGCTCGAAGACTCCGGCGAGCGGCTCTCCCTCCGGATCCTCGACCGATACGAATACGCTCATGATCGCTCCTCGTATATACGGACCAGCGCCTCGAGCGCCAGCAGGTAGCTCGTCGAACCGAAGCCTGATATCTGGCCGACGCATGCCGGCGCTATGACCGAAACCCGCCTGAATTCCTCGCGGGCGTGGACATTGGAGAGGTGTACCTCGACGACCGGGGGCCTGATGGCGGCGATGGCGTCTCGGATGGCTATCGAGTAGTGGGTGTACGCGCCGGCGTTGAGAATGACTCCGTCGGAGCGCCGGGAGCATTCATGCAGGCGGTCTATAAGCGAGCCCTCGGAATTGGACTGGAAAAATTCGACGTCGACTCCGCGATCGCGGGCCGCCCGGCCCAAGGCGCTATTGATGTCGTCGAGCGTCTCGGAACCGTACACCTGTGGTTCGCGCTCGCCGAGCATGTTCAAATTAGGCCCGTTGATGACGGAAATCAGCATCGTTTTCACGCTCCGGCCTCCACCGCGGGACAACTCTATACGCGCGAGACGCTGCTGTCAAACTATGGACTGGAGCGTCGCGACCGCAGGCACCTCCTTGTGGTGGGCTAGCCGATACAGTTCGACCGAATCGGGATACAAGCGCTTGACAGTGGATATTAATTGTGGTATTAAAATACCACAATGCCTGCGAACGGGATCATCCATCTTTCAGACGCCAGCCTCATCGCGATTCACGCGCTCGTCGGCCTCGCCGACGCCGAGGGTCGGCTGGTCCAAGGCCGCGACCTCGCGGCCATCATCGACGCGAGCGAGAACCACCTTGCCAAAGTAATGCAACGACTCGTCCGCGCCAGTATCGTGCGCTCGGTCAAGGGCCCGAACGGCGGCTTCGCTCTTGATAAGCGCCCCGAGGATATCTCGTTCAAGGAGGCGATCGAGGCCGTCGACGGTCCTATCTCGAGCGGGTTCTGCCCGTTCCGAACCGACCGTTGCAATCCGAACAACTGTATCTTCGGCAAAGAAATATCCAAACACGCCTTCGAGCTCGTGGCCTACCTGAGCCAGCGGACGGTGGCGGACATCGCGCGCGAACGCGCGCCCGACTCGCCGCCGGCCTATCATGCGGTCATCGGCAATAGGACTAAACGCGGGGCGTGAATCATGGCTGACCGCGGCTGACGGCGAGTTAGGACAATAACAGATAGTATGGTAGGAGAGGATTTAAATATCGGTTTTTCGGTTTTATAGTTCCTCTTTGCCCTTATGAATGCAAGCACGACATAAGTCAACATCGAGACGAGGAGGAGATCATGGCTACACGAACGGTCATAGAGATAGACGAGGATAAGTGCGATGGCTGCGGACTATGCGCAAGCGGCTGCCACGAAGGCGCGCTCAGGATCATCGATGGCAAGGCCAGACTCGTTGGCGAAAGCCTATGTGACGGACTCGGCGCCTGCATCGGCGAATGCCCGCGCGGCGCCCTCAAGACCGTCGAACGGGACGTTGAGGAATACGACGAACGCCGCGTCATCGAGCACATCCTGCCCAAGGGCATGGCCACGATAGCCGCCCACCTCGACCACCTTTCCAGCCATGGACAGGACGGCTGGTATGCCCAGGCCCTCGAGGTCCTAGCGGAGAAGGGCATAGCCGCGCCCAAGACCGCCGTCGAGGCCGAGGCCGGCGGCTGTGGCCGAGGCGTCTCGTCAGCCGCGGGCGCCAACCGGCTCCCCCGTTTCTCGCTCGAACCGATACCGACCGACGCACCGACCCCGCGCGCGGTCGACAATGGCATGTCCGGGGGCTGCCCGGGCTCGGCCGCGCGCTCCTTCCGATCCGCCGCGGCCGGACGGGCGTCCGCCTCCGGATCGGTCGAGGCCCCGACCGCAGGGAGCATGGCCTCGAGACTGGAGCATTGGCCGGTACAGCTACACCTCGTCAACCCGCGCGCCCCGCATTTCGCCGGGGCCCATCTGCTCATAGCGGCGGACTGCACCGCCTTCGCCTGCGGAGCCTTCCACCAAGCCCTTCTGGCGGGTAGGAAACTAGTAATAGCCTGCCCCAAGCTCGATACCGGTAAGGACATATACGTGGATAAGATCCGCGCCCTGATAGATGACTCCGGCGTCGCGTCGATCACGCTGGCCATCATGGAGGTGCCGTGCTGCGGCGGCCTTAAGCGCCTGCTCGATGAAGCGATGGCCAGCGCTAAGCGCAAGGTACCCGTGTCGACCGTCGTCGTCGGCATCGAGGGCGGCAGCCTGACGTGGATGTAGACAAAGGCGATGAAGTGCCTTCGAGGATAGAAGCGAAGAAAGAGAAGTCGGGGGAGCGGTTTGACCATCAGAGCCCAAGACTCTTGGGTATATCCACCTTCTTTTCCCCACGTATGCTCGTATCTTCTTTTTAAATCAGCATAAAGGCCGGAGAACCGGTCGAGATCATAGGAGGTTCACATGTTCTGTTACCAGTGCCAGGAAACCGTCGGCAACAAGGGCTGCTCCGGCGCCGCGGGCGCCTGCGGCAAGAAGGCGCCGACCGCCGAGCTCCAAGACCTGCTCATCCACACGCTCAAGGGCGTCGCGGCCTGGGCCGTCGAGGCCAAGGCCCGCGGGCTCGCCACCGACCGGGCCGACGAGGCCATCATGCACGGCCTCTTCTCCACCATCACGAACGCCAACTTCGACGACTACTACTTTACGCGGTCGATAGGCGAGGCGCTCAAGGTCCGCGACGCGCTACGCGACGAGGTGAACCGCGCCCGATCCGCTAGCGGCTCGAAGGGTTGCCCGGCCTGCGGCACCGACGAGGGCGTGGCCGGCGAGAAGCCCGCCCTACGCTCGGACGCCGCGACGTGGACCGCGGCGCCGCAGGACTACGCGTCCAAGGCTAGGGGCGTCGGCGTGCTGGCTACCGAGAACGAGGACGTCCGCTCGCTGCGCGAGCTCCTGATCTACGGCCTCAAAGGCATGGCCGCCTACGCCCACCACGCCGCCGTCCTCGGCAAGCGCGACGACGCCGTCTTCGCGTTCATGGCCAAGGGCCTAGCCTCCACCCTCGACGACGGGCTGTCGGTCGACGAGATGACCGCCCTCGTGCTCGAGTGCGGCTCGGTCGGCGTCGCCGCCATGGCCCTGCTCGACGCGGCCAACACCGGCGCCTACGGTAAGCCCGAGATGACCGCCGTGGATATCGGCGTCCGCAAGAACCCCGGCATCATCGTCTCCGGCCACGACCTCAAGGACCTCGAGATGCTGCTCGAGCAGTCCGTTGGCCAGGGCGTCGACGTGTACACCCACAGCGAGATGCTCCCCGCCCAGTACTACCCGGCCTTCAAGAAGTACCCGCACTTCGCCGGGAACTACGGCAACGCGTGGTGGAAGCAGCGCGAGGAATTCGAGCAGTTCCGCGGCGCCATCCTCATGACGACCAACTGCATCGTGCCCCCCGCCGACTCCTACAAGGCCAGGATGTACACGACCGGCGTCGCCGGCTATCCCGGCTGCCCGCACGTCGACGCGGACGCCTCCGGATACAAGGACTTCTCGGCGCTCATCGCCGCCGCCAAGGCCTGCCAGCCGCCCGTCGAGATAGAGACCGGCACCATCGTCGGCGGCTTCGCCCACGACCAGGTCGCCGCGCTCGCGCCCAAGGTAGTCGAGGCGATCAAGGCCGGCAAGATCCGCAAGTTCATCGTGATGGCGGGCTGCGACGGCCGCCACAAGGGCCGCGAGTACTACACCGAGTTCGCCAAGGCACTGCCCAAGGACGCGGTGATATTGACGGCCGGCTGCGCCAAGTACCGCTACAACAAGCTCGGCCTCGGCGACATCGACGGCATCCCGCGCGTGCTCGACGCCGGCCAGTGCAACGACTCGTACTCGCTCGTCGTCACGGCGCTGCTCCTCAAGGACGCCTTCGGCCTGGCCAGCGTGAACGAGCTGCCGCTCGCGTTCAATATAGCCTGGTACGAGCAGAAGGCCGTCATCGTGCTCCTGGCCCTGCTGTCGCTCGGCGTCAAGAACATACACCTGGGGCCGACGCTCCCGGCCTTCCTGTCGCCGAACGTGGCCAAGGTGCTCGTCGACAACTTCGGCATAGCCGGCGTCGGAACGGTCGAGGACGACCTCAAGCTGCTCGTCGGCTGATCCCCGAGGCGCGTATAGCCTGATAGCACGGTCCGCCCCGGGCTGGCGTATCCAAGATACGCTGGCTCGGAGCGTTTCACATTCAGCTCCATTAGGCGCTATATTTAAACCATGAAAAGATCGGATAACGCCCCGAGCGTCGACAGGAAGACAGCCGACGAGTTGCTCTATGGGAGCCTCCGCGCGGTGTACCATTTCGAGCGGAGCCTGGTGGAGCGCTTCGGGCTCGGCTATCAGGAAATATACCTCCTACAGCTGCTGCGTAGACGAGAGATAGCCCGCGTCGGCGAGATAGCCGACGCTCTCGGTGCGAAGATGTTCACCGTATCGCGGCTAGTCAAGCGGCTGCAAGAGCGCGGCTACGTCAGCAAGGCCCAGGACTCGGGCGACCGCAGGGGCATACTCGTCGGTCTCGAGCCTCGCGGCGACGAGCTCGTAGCCGCGATCGAGAAGGCCAACTACGAGCAGATCGGAAGAGCACACGTCTGAACTCCAGTCACACCATCCAATCTC
>ERZ795059.2316-NODE-2316-length-19876-cov-5.561526_pt1 | contig 19876 bp, 12 predicted proteins | sample MGYA00375143_ERZ795059 | MGnify/ENA primary metagenome ERZ795059 (study PRJEB30188, sample SAMN05720168) | activated sludge metagenome | isolation source: Anaerobic digester | place: USA | collected 2015-01-07 ... | reverse complement strand
ATTGTTTATACATGAATTTGTATCTATTAATAATAAAGCGAAAAGGAATAAAATAATAGGAATAATAACCATTTTAATATTGCTATTTAATTATTCTATTAGTTCGTTTCCAAAAATTTTTACATCGGATATTACTCGCATATTTATTAAAGATATGGTTTTCATTATTGTAATATTATATAATTTTAGTTTACTGATAATAAAGTATAAAAATGAATCCATTACTGAATCAAAAGTTAAATTATTTAAATTTATAATACTTTTTGGTGTCTCACTTCCATGTATAATTTCGGATACTTTTTTTTTGGAAGAAATAGGTTTTAAACTTTTTCCGTTAATTTATATTGTTTTTGGTGCATACTTTTTAAATTATTTCTTGAGTATAAATAGAAGTTATACTATTTATAACAAAGTAGAAAATATAAAATCTGAGTTACAAAACAGATACATGTTAACCGAAAGAGAAGTTGATGTTGCGTTATTACTAATAAAAGGGGCAAGTTATAAAGAGATAGCAGAAAAATTGTATATTTCTATTAATACCGTAAAATCTCACTTGCAAAACATTTACCAAAAAACAGAAGTGTCTAATAAAATGCAATTGTTAAATAAGTTATCAAAATGATTGCATTTAATCCGTTCATACTTTTGTATTAGTACAAAAAACTAATCAAAAACATAGTTTTGGGCTATTTTTTACCAATTTTCACTTCCTTAATTTTTCACAAAAAATTAGGAAAAATTATGTGTAAAAAAAGAATAGCAGCTTTATTAAGTTTAATGGTTTTAATTTCATGTGTAAACGAACCGAAAAGTTTTATTAAATTTGATGGACCGACCATGGCAATTTCAAAACAAAACGGATTAATATATGTTGCTGACGGGTATTATAATTCTAGGATTTTGATATTTGATTCAAACGGAAATTATTTAAATTCATTCGGTTCAAAAGGTTACGACAAAGGGGAGTTTCAGAACCCTCACTCAATATTATTAGATTTTGAAGATAACCTATGGGTAGCTGATAGAGATAATGGGAGGATACAAATATTTGATAATAATAATAATTTTATTAAAGAAGTTTACGGAGAAAATTTAGGGCGACCTTGGAGTTTGGCTATCACTAAAGACGGTCTAATTTATTCGTTGGACGGAGGAGATCAAGGAGAAAACAAACATGCAGGTCTGTCAATTTTGAATATAGATGGTGAAATACTTTCATATTCCAATCTTCATGGAAATGAAATAGAAAAAATTAATTGGGGGCATTCTATTTCTGTTAATTCAAACGGAAGCAGTTGTTATATAACCGATATTAAGTTGAATTATATTTGTAAATTAGATAGAGTGCTAATAAATAATGAGAACAGAGTTGTATTCAATCCTGATTTTAATTGGATATATAAAGTTAATAAATATGTTTTAAGACCTCTGAGTATAGTAGAATGCGATAACGAGTTGTTTGTAGGTGAAGATATTCCTAAAGCTTCGATAAAAGTTTTTAACTCAACCACAGGAGAATATAAAAGAGAAATTTTACAAGGCATTTTCAAGAAACCGCATTCAATATCTATAGATAATAACAATTTCTTTTGGATTACAGACGTTGACGATAACAAAGTATATAAAGTTTCTAAAGAAGGAGAAATTATTTTAACATTGGGAGACAATAAATAATATGTTTAAAATAAAAAAATATTTAGTTTTTTTACTGTTTGTTTTATTTGTAAAAATAAAAGCACAAAATGAATTAGAGATTAAAGGAAATTTAACCTTTACTAATACTCCTACTTCGGCAAATATTTCCTCTTTTACATTCAGTCCTTTGTTAGAAATTGGGTATAAGTTAAAGAATGAGTATTACTTTGCATTAAAAATGGGAGCAACATATACAAGATTGGAAAGAATAGGGTATTCAACGGATTCCCGAACTGATTTTGCTAATCCGATTGTTACTTTTGGATATATAAATAATAAACTAAGCGGTATTAGCAATTTAGATATGCTCTTAAATATTGGAATACCTTTGGCTACTTTTCCGGGGAATATTCCACAAAATAGACTAAGCGAGTTTAATTACACTAATGCCAACAACATCTACGGTTGGAAAGAATCCTTAAGTTGGACAATGAATGTAATACCAATTTCGGTTGCATTGGCAACTAATAATAAATTATATAAAAATTTAAATTTCAATTTTGTTATTAATCCTATCTATTTTATTAGTGTGAATAGCCGACCCGATAAACAAGCAATATCGGCAAACTTGCAATTGGAATACGATTTTAACAACTATATAGTTAATTTGGGTACAAATTATTATTATTCGCTTCAATCTATTGAAAATGATGATAAAGATAGTCATTATCTATACATCGGTAATTCATTTATTATAGGAGATTATTTGTTGGGAGCGGAATTTAATTTGAATTTGGATAATAGAAAGCAAAATATAAAAAGAATTAATGAATACAATTATGGAATTTTATTAAAAATAAACAAAAAATTGAATTTGTAAAATATGTTATAGGTCTATTTATTGGGAATATTAAGAAAATCTCAAGAAATTTTATTATATTTAAAGTTTATGTAAAAATTTATTGAGATATTTTATGCACAGCTTTAAAGAAATTCCAAAAGCATACAACCCAAAAGATGTTGAAGATAAGTGGTATAAATATTGGGAAGAAAAACGATTTTTTCATTCTGAACCCGATTCTAACAAAAAACCATACACAATAGTAATTCCTCCACCAAATATTACAGGAATTTTACACCTCGGGCATGTACTTAATAACTCGATACAAGATATTTACATAAGATATAAAAGAATGTTAGGTTTTAATGCATGTTGGGTTCCCGGAACTGATCATGCATCTATTGCAACCGAAGCCAAAGTTGTTCAATATCTAAAAACTTTAGGGATCGAAAAGAAAGATATTAGTAGAGAAGAATTTTTAGAGCATTGCCGAGATTGGCAAAAAAAATATGGCGGAATAATAATCCAACAACTTAAAAAACTTGGTGTAAGTTGTGATTGGGAACGTGAACGTTTTACAATGGATGACCATTATTATGAAAAAGTGGTAGAAGCTTTTGTTTATTTATATAAAAAAGGCTATATCTTTAAAGGGCATAGAATGGTTAATTGGTGTCCGGTAACTAAATCCGCAATTTCCGATGAAGAAGTAATCTTTCAAAATGTAAATGGTAAGTTATGGCATTTTAAATATCCCGTAAAAGATAGTAACGAATTTGTTGTAGTTGCAACTACACGTCCCGAAACTATGCTTGGTGATACCGGGGTTGCAGTAAATCCGGATGACGAACGATATTCGCATTTAATAGGTAAATATGTTGTGTTACCAATAGTTGGGCGAGAAATACCAATATTTGCCGATAGTTATGTTGATAAAGAATTTGGAACAGGGGTTGTAAAAGTTACACCTGCCCATGATGTTAACGATTATGAAATGGGATTACGCCATAATCTGGAAATAGTAAATATTTTTACTCCCGAAGCTAAAACCAACGAAAACGTACCCGAAGAATTTAAACATATTGATAGATACGAAGCTCGCGAAAAAGTTGTTAAAAAGTTAGAAGAACTCAATCTGTTGGTAAAAATTGAAGACTATAATAATAAAGTTGGCTATAGTCAACGCGGAGATGTTCCTATTGAGCCGTATTTAAGTGAACAGTGGTTTATGAAAATGGATGAACTTGCAAAACCTGCTCTTGAGGTTGTAATGCAAGGTAAAGTGAAATTACATCCCGACCATTGGATTAAAACTTATGAACATTGGATGACCGGAATTAAAGATTGGTGTATTTCGAGACAATTATATTGGGGACACAGAATTCCGGTCTGGTATAATAAAACTACCGGTGAAATTTATTGTGAAACGGTTGCACCCAAAGATATTGAAAACTGGGAACAAGAATGTGATGTGTTGGATACATGGGCAAGCAGTTGGTTATGGGCACAAGATGTATTTACTACAAAAGAAGAACAGGCGTATTATTATCCAACCGACTTACTGGTAACCGGACCGGATATTATTTTCTTCTGGGTTGCCAGAATGATTATTGCAGGCATGGAATTTATGAATGATATCCCTTTCAAGGATGTATATTTTACAAGTATCATTCGTGATGATAAGGGACGCAAAATGAGTAAATCACTTGGTAATAGCCCTGACCCTCTTGATGTAATAAGTGATTATGGCGCCGATGCTTTGCGTTTTACAATTAACTATATAGCTCCGTTAGGTCAAGATGTTTTATTTAGCATAGATAAATGCGATATTGGCAGAAATTTTGCCAATAAAATATGGAACGCAGGACGTTATTTATTAATGAATGCTCAAAATACTGATATAAATGACGATTTGATGCAAAAACATATGGATTTTTCAGATAAATGGATATTATCTAAATTACAAAGAACAATTAAAGACGTAAATAATGCTTTAGATAAATTTGAAATAAATAATGCTTCAAAAATTATTTATTCGTTTATATGGAATGACTTTTGCGATTGGTTTATCGAAATATCTAAACCGCGATTATACTCCAAAGATAAAGAAGTTGCAAGTGCAGTATTAACACGAGCATTATGGATTTATGAAGAGATGTTAAAACTTGTTCATCCTTTTATGCCTTTTATTTCGGAAGAGTTATGGCAATCGGTAAAAGAACGTAAAGACGGTGAGAGTATTTCTATAGAAACTTATCCAAAATTTAACGAATCGTTAATTGACGAAAATGCCGAAAACGAAATAGATTTATTGCAAAGCATAGTTACCGCTATAAGAAATATACGTGGCGAAATGAATTTACCAATAACCAAACCGATTAATGTAATTTTGAAAATTGATTCGATTTCGGAAGATTTGGTTAATTCGATTAAATCTTTGGCAAGAGTTGAAAGTTTACTTGCCGATAAAAATGCCGAAAAACCAAAAGCTGCTGCAAGTTCGGTAGTTAAAGGATGCGATATTTTTATTCCGATGGAAGGGTTAATTGATTTAGAAGTTGAAAAACAAAGAATTGAAAAAGAAATTAATAGATTGCGAGGCTTGTTGCAAGGTGTAAATAAAAAACTAAGTAATCCTAACTTTGTAGATAAAGCGCCTGTTGATGTAGTGGAAAATGAAAAAAATAAGAAAGCGGATTGGGAAAAAGCTATAGAAAAGTTACAAGAAATAGCAAAAGAGTTAAATTAATGTGATATAAATCACACGCTAAAATTTTTTTCTGTATTTTTAATAAATATTTTGGGATATTTAATAACTTAACTTTTAAGGTATTAAATGTCCCTTTTTAATTTATTTTATAATTTTAATGAAAAACGTTTAAGGGGCTATATCCGTGTAGTTATTGTTAGTTTGTTAATCCTTTTCTCGTATTCTATTTCATCTAAAATAGCAAATTTAATTTCCGATGACTTTTGGTTTACTGTAGTAGATGAGTTAATTTCTTGCATTTTAGTGTGTCTTGTTATATTTGCCGCCTCCAAGTATTTGGATAAAAGAGATTTTAAAAGAACATTATTTAATATAAATAGCTTGTGGTATAAACAATTGGTAATAGGAGCTGTTTTAGGTTTTGTTCTTATTGCAATAAATTTTTTAATCTTTTTTATGTTTTTTAACGTTTATATAAATTTTGGTGTTAAAGATACCAATGTTATTACCTTTATTATTAAGGTAATTGTTAGATTAATAGGTTTTTTTGCAGTCGCTTTAAATGAAGAATTTTATGTAAGAGGTTATTTGCTTACAAATTTTTCGGAAGTTATATACAACAAAAACCAAAAACCAAATTTTTCAATATACTGGGGATTAATAATAACTTCGTGTTTGTTTGGTATTTTGCATTATTTTAACTATAATGCAACTATTGTAAGTTCAATAAATTTAGCGTTTATCGGTTTGTTATACGGTTATGCTTATGTTGTTACCGGATCACTTGCATTGCCAATAGGACTACATTTAGCATGGAATTTTTCGCAAGCCCAAATATTTGGCTTAAATGTAAGCGGATTTTCTCCTATGGTATCGTTATTGGATACAAAATACTTGAGTGATAAAATTATTGGCGGAGGAGATTTTGGACCTGAGGGAGGTCTTATTATTCTTATTTCGGTAATTATAGGATTATTTTGGATTTATAAATTTTCTATAGTAAATAAATCACAAAAAATTAATAACTTTGCAAATATTAAATCGTCAATTATTAATTTTTATCTTTAACTTTTATACTCATAATTTATGAAACATGGTGAAAGGAAAAAGCAAATATTGCTTATTTCGTTAGAGCTTTTTGCTAAACAAGGATATACCGAAACATCAATACGTGAAATTGCCGCAAAGGCAAATATTCGTGAAAGTGCAATATACAATCATTTCAATTCTAAAAAAGAAATTATGAAAGAATTGATTGATGCTTATAAATCCGGTTCAGTTGGGGTTAAGATATTTACGGATGATTTGTTAGACGAAATTGCCAATCCTAAAAACTTTTTAAAAAGTTATACATTTAAACTTTTAGATTATTGGCAAATAAAAGAAGATTCGGAATTTTTTAAAATAATAGTTACGGAACAGGCAAAAAATGCAGGTGATTTCCCTGTATCATTAAATCAGTTATTGGAAGATACAAAACGGATTTGGACTTTTATATTTTCGGAATTTCAAAAAAACGAACTTATCCGAAAATTTGACCCTTCACTTGCCGCAGATATTTTTGTGTCTTATATCTACATGATAAGAATTGAGTTTTTAATGACTTATGAAAAAAGAAATGTTTTACTTGCAGTAACAAAAATTGATGAATTTATTGATTATTTTTGGCTTACAATTAAAGCGGAGTAAATTATGTTAAAAGAAATAAATACTATCCCTATTTTACCCGAATTGATTTCGACTCATAACGTAATACGTCCCTTTATTCATAAAACACCCGTTCTATCATCGTTATCAATAACCGAGCAAATTGGATGTAAAGTTTATTTTAAATGCGAAAATATGCAAAAAATTGGGGCATTTAAATTTAGAGGTGCAACTAACTCTTTATTAACTTTAACGTTTGAAGAAAAACAATATGGTGTTGCTACTCATTCTTCAGGTAATCATGCTGCAGCTCTATCGTTGGCTGCCAAATTGCGTGGGGTTAAATCTTACATTGTTATGCCACATACCGCCCCGGAAATAAAGAAAAATGCAGTAAAAAATTATGGCGGTGAAATAATTTTTTGTGAACCAAATTTAGCTTCACGCGAAGAAACTTTACGCCAAGTAATTAGCAAAACCGGAGCAGTTGAAGTTCATCCTTATAATAATTATACGGTTATTGCAGGGCAAAGTACAGCCGCAAAGGAATTAATTGAAGAAACAGATTTTTTGGATTATGTTTTAACTCCCGTTGGAGGCGGAGGATTATTAAGCGGCACTTCTTTGGCTTGTAAATACTTTTCGTCTAAAACAAAAGTAATAGGCTGTGAACCCAAAGGTGCCGATGATGCTGCTCGTTCCTTTAAAGACGGTGTAATTTACCCCTCTATTGAACCTAAAACAATTGCGGACGGATTGCTTACTTCTTTAGGAGCCAAACCATTTGAAATTATTAAACAAAACGTTTTTGATATTTATACGGTTAGTGAAGAAAATATTATTAATGCAATGCGTTTAATTTTTGAACGATTAAAAATTGTTGTAGAGCCTTCTGCCGCTGTTCCTTTAGCAGTACTGCTTGAGCATAATGAAAAATTTATGGGTAAAACTGTTGGCATAATTTTATCCGGAGGTAATGTTGATTTAAATAAATTGCCGTTTAAGTGATGTTTAGTGCTAAGTGTTAAATGATTTTTAGGTTTGATTTCTTGGCTCTTAATTAAAAACAATCTTGAATTATTTTTGAACCAAGAATTGCAGGGTAAAAAAAACGGAAGGGTAGGAAACTAACCTTTGAAATGAGGTGGTTTTCTTTCTTTTCTACTATAAATCTTGTTTCTTAAGTAATCTTAAGTGTTAAGCGAGGTGTATTTTATGTTCAGGGTTGCATAAAAACACAAATAGTAAATTATTAATATAGAATTAAAATCACTATCGGTAATTATAGGTTTAGCAATTAATTACTGTTTGTGAATAACAAAAAAGGTATCCTACTAAATTAAATATATAGGATACCTTTAAAATTCAATAATAAAACTTATGCAGCTTTAATAATATCAATAAACGAAACTGCTTTAAGGCATGCACCACCAACTAAAGCACCGTCTATATCTGCTTGAGCCAATAACTCTTTTGCGTTTTCCGGTTTTACACTGCCCCCGTACTGAATTACAGTATTATTGGCTATATCGTTGCCGTACAACTCTACAAGTAAGTTCCTAATAAATTTATGAACTTCTTGGGCTTGGTCAGGAGTTGCAGTTTTTCCTGTTCCTATTGCCCAAACTGGTTCGTAAGCAATAACTACGTTCTTAAATTCTTCGGCAGTAACGCTGTTTAAACCGGCTTTTACTTGAACTTCAATTACTTTTTCAGTTCTGTTTTCTTCGCGTTCTTGTAAAGTTTCGCCAATACAAAAAATAGGTTTTAATCCTTTAGCAATAGCTTTTTTAACTTTTTTGTTAATTAACTCGTCAGTTTCTTTGAATATTGTTCTCCTTTCAGAATGTCCTAAAATTACATATTCGCAACCAACACTTAATAACATATCTGCCGAAATTTCTCCGGTATATGCACCGCTTTCTTCAAAGTACATATTTTGCGAGCCAATTGCAATTGGTGAATCTTTAGTTAAAGTACTGGCAGTTTCCAACGAGGTAAACGGCGGACAAATAACAACTTCACAATTAGTATCTATATTGGCTAATTCTTGTTTAATTTCAGAAATCAAAGTTATACTTTGGTTTAAGTTATTAAACATTTTCCAGTTACCGGCAACAATTTTCTTTCTCATCTTTTTACCTAATTAATATTTAAAAATATTCTATTGTTTTATGGGAATAATAAAAGAACTGCGTTAAATATTTACTTGTTCAACTCTTCTTATTCCGGGTATTTCTTTCAGTAGTGCTCTTTCTACACCTGCGCGTAAAGTCATTTGGCTCATAGGACAGCCTACACAGGCTCCGGTTAATTTAACTTCAACAATTCCGTCTTCAGTTACTCTTACAAGTTCAACGTCTCCGCCGTCTGCTTGTAAAAACGGGCGAATTTTTTTTAAGGCTTCTTCAACCTTTTCATAAAAAACGCTGCTCATACTAATTCCTAATTATTTTTTAGTTTTCTATTATTATATCTATTTTATCGTTTTCTAAATTTTCGCTAACTTTTGTAACTTCTTTCATTAAATTTTTTGCAATATTTGTAAATTGCAAAGCTTCGGCACATTTAGGGTTAGAAACAACAATCGGAGAACCGATATCTCCGCCTATTCTAATATCTGGGTTAATCGGAATTCCGCCTAAAAACGGAGTTTTTAAATCATCGGCAAGCTTCTCACCGCCGCCATTTCCAAAAATATCGTATCTTTTGCCTGTATCGGGGGCAATAAAATAACTCATGTTTTCTATTATACCAAATACGGGCACATTAACTCTTTCAAACATTTTTAATCCTTTTTTTGCATCAATTAACGATACATCTTGAGGTGTTGTAACAATAACCGCACCAGTTAAAGGGATTGTTTGAACTAAAGTTAATTGAATATCACCGGTTCCCGGAGGTAAGTCGTAAATTAAATAATCTAATTCACCCCATTCAACATCACTCATAAACTGTTTAACCGCTCCGCTTGCCATTGGTCCACGCCAAATAATTGGGTCGTTATCGTTTATAAAAAAGCCGATTGATATTAATTTAACTCCATAGTTTTCTATTGGGAGCATTTTATTTGTTAAAGGATCAGCATTTATTTGCGGTTTATTGGTTAGCCCAAACATTAAAGGAATACTTGGACCATAAATGTCTGCATCAATTAATCCTACTTTTGCTCCTTCATTAGCCAAAGCTACTGCCAAGTTAACAGCTACTGTACTTTTACCAACACCACCTTTTCCGCTTGCAACAGCAATAGTATATTTTACTCCGGGCATTAAATCATCATTTAACCCTTTCTTTTGTGATTTAGAATTAGTGCCAAAATCTATAATAATTTCTTTTGCATCCGGTTCTTCTTCTTTTATTGCACTAATACAATCATTCTCAACCTTATTATAATTAATATCGGAAGGCAAATTTAGTTTTACAATAACCGAATAACCATCAATCTTAATATCTTTAACTGCATTTAACGAAACTAAATCCTTACCCGAATTACTTTCAATAACTTTACTAAGTGCGTCAATAACGCCAACTTTATTGATATTAGACATCATTACTCCGTTTTATTTAATCTTTAAATTTACAAAAAAATCATTTTAAATGATAATTAAAAAACAGTACATTTTTAATAAAGGTTCGATTGGAATTAATAAAAGAAGCGGAGCACTTTTGGTTACTCCGCTATCTGCAAGTAGTTTTGGAAAAAATATTTTTTTATTGAAGATTTAATATAATATTTTTGTTATTTAAAAGAAATTATAAAAATAATAATTACTTGTAATAAATAAAGAAAATAATACTTGTGGGATACATGTAATAACTATTTAATATTTTAGAATAAATAAACGGAATAATTTATTGTTGGTTTTACAATAGTTTTTACAAAACAATTTATCGGATAAGCGTAACTAATACTATTTAAGTATCATAAGTTTTTTTGCAATCGAATAATTTTGTGTTATTAACCTATAAATGTAAATTCCGCTTGGCAAACCGGCTGCATCTAAATTTATTGTATATATACCGCCTGCTTTCCTTTCGCTAACTAAAGTCTTTACTTCTTTACCAAGTAGATCGTATAATTTAATTAAAACATCGGTTTCGTAAGGTATCTGATATTTAATTTTTGTACTCGGGTTAAAAGGATTGGGATAGTTTTGGCTTAAATAATAATCTGTAATATTTTGGCTGGTTTCGGTAATTGTTGAAATTTGCACTCCGTCTTCATTATAAAAAAGAAGTCCAAACGCTTTATGAGTCCCAAAATTTTCAATTCCAAATATTTTGTTATTATTGCTATCAACAAATCCGTTTACAAAATAATTGCCGGGAATGTTAAAATTTGTACTGTCAAAAACAGACCATTGTATTTGATTATACATAAATAACCCGTTTGAAGTGCCAACATAAATATTGTTTTGTTTATCTGCTTTAATGGAATTATAAGCAAAAAAAGTAAAAGTGTGGTCGGAATGGAATAATTCCGTCAGTATAAAATTAGCATTATTCTCTTTCGCAATGTAATGTTTCCCTTCTTGTGTTTGTACGGTTACATATTTCAATTGATTTATGTCTTCGGTAATGCCCATTATATAACAACGTTTACCATCTAAAAAGTTACTTATTTTTTGCTGCCAACTAATACCATCAAACATATATAAGCCATAATAATCTGTTCCTATCCATATGTTATTTTGTTTATCAATGAAAATAAAATTAAAATCTTCAATTCCGTTAAAAGAATTTTGATAATTAAAACTTTTCCAAATACCGTTTTTATAAACATATATTCCATAATTAGGAATACCGATATAATAGGTGTTATTACTATCAACTGTTACTTTAAAAACATTATTATCCGGTAAGGGGGAATTGTCTTTATTATAAATTTGATAATTATCCCCTTGCCCATATATTAAACCCAATGAAGTAGCTATTAGTAAGTTATTGTTTTTATCAAATGCCACATCATTTACTATGTCTTCTAACAATAAACTATTTATTGAATCAATTTTGGTAAATACACCGCTATTAAACTTATGAAGATAACCCGAAGCAATTTTTGCTCCGTTTTCAAACTCTGAAGAAGTAACAATATAATAATTTTTACAATTATCTTGTTTTACCGATATAATTTTATTAGAAGAAAGATCGGAATTTGCTTTATTAAATAAAACATATTGCTGTGATTTAATACTATTTACAAAAACAAAAAAAAATAGTAAGAAAGTATATCTCATCTATCCCTCTTAAGATTGATAAATAATTATTAAGAATAAAATAGTAAAAATAAAACTATTAAACAAGGTAAAAATGAAGCTAATTATTAATCAAAAAGATAATTTCATTAGTTAAATCGAAAACAAATTTTAACAAATATTTTTTATATTGCTTAAAAATAATTTTGTATTTATTAAAAAATATACTAAAATATAAATTAAAATTTTCGATAATAATAATTAAATAATAACTTCGGATACATTATGAAACTTAACACCGACATTAATATATTGCTGGTAGAAGACGCAGGTGTAATGCGCAAAATGGAGAGAAAAACGTTAAATAGTTTGGGTTATAATAATATAATTGAAGCCGAAGACGGAAATTTAGCAATTGAGATACTAAATAAAAGAAAAGATATTAGTTTAATTATAAGTGATTGGAATATGCCCAACAAAGATGGTTATGAATTGTTACTATGGGTGCGTGCTAATTCCGATACTAAACAAATACCGTTTTTAATGGCAACGGGGCGAGGGGAAAAAAAGGAGGCAGCTAAAGCTGCAGAGGCGGGGGTAAGCAGTTTTATTTCTAAACCGTTTAATGCTGCCGAACTAGGGGTAAAAATAAACGAGGCTTTTGGTATTGCCGAAGAAACCCCTAAAATAGATAAAACCGAACTTGCAAAAGATAAAGTTGTTAATGGAAAAGTAAAATTTAAAATTGCTCATATTCAAATAACCGACCATTTGGTTTTGGGTGTGTTAAAACATATGATTCAAAAAGGGGAGTGGGTGCCAAAACATTTTGAACTTGAGACGGCTTGTTTAAGCAGCTGGAACCCGGTTGCAAAGGCTTTGGAAGAAGGAACTGTTGATGGTGCTTGTGTGTTGGCACCTATTGCTATGGATTTATTTAGTTATGGTGTTCCAATAAAACTAATTTTATTTGCACATAAAAACGGCTCTATTTTTGTAAGAAATAAAAGCGGAGAAAGCGGAGATGCAAGTGTTGAATTTTATAAAGGAAAATCATTTTATATTCCCCATACAATGTCAATCCATAACATGCTTGCACACATGTTTTTTACAGGAATTGGATTAAAACCGGGTATTGTTGGTAAAGATGACGTTGATGTAGCTTTTGAAGTTGCTCCTCCTATAAAAATGCCTGAATTTATTAACGGTAATCCTAATGCCGCAGGCTATTTGGTTGCCGAACCGATAGGTACAAAAGCTATTGCCGGCGGAATTGCAGAACAGCAGTTTTTATCCAGCGAAATTTGGGAAAACCACCCATGTTGTATTGTTACTTTCCAACAAGAAGTTATTGATAAATATAATGATGCAGTAACTGAATTTGCCCAGTTATTAGTTAAAGCAGGAAAACTTATTTCTGAAAAACCGGGACTGGCAGCTGAAATTGCAGTAAACTTTTTAGACCCGGATAAATCTTTGGGTCTTAAAACTGCATTGCTTAAAAATGTTTTGACAGACCCGTTAGGTATTACAACAGATGATTTATACCCTAATATAGAAGATTTGGAAAAAATTCAAAACTATATGCACGATATTATGGGGGTTGGTAATAAAATTAACGTAAAGGAATTTGTGGATTTGCGATTTGCTCAAGCTGCTTATGGTAACGATACCTCAACTCAAAAAAAATCCATTTTACATAACGATAAAGATACTGTATTTAAAATATTGAACAAAAATATTGAACGTGCAAAAGATAATGCTGCCAAAGCATTATTAAATAAAGAAGGCAAATATTTAATGTTTAATTTAGGCGACCAAGTATTTGGCGTGGAAATTCTTAAAATTATTGAAATTAGCCGATTAAGCAATATAAGAAGTGTACCAAAAGCACCCGAATATGTTAAAGGAATAATGAATTTTAGAGGAAATTTAATTCCCGTTATTGACCCACGAATAATATTAAACTTAAATAGTTTTGATTATTCCGAAAAAAATTACATTATTATTTTGGAATTAAATACAATTAAAGGTGTTTTACGTTTTGGAATTGTTGTTGATTATGTTACCGAAATTATTGAAATAAAAGCAAAAGATATTGAAGAACCCCCAGCATTTGTTTTAAGCGGCGGCAATAAATATATCTCGGCATTGGTAAAACAGAATGATGTTGTAAAGGTTTTACTTGATGCAGATAAAATTTTAACCGAAAATATGCGAGATTATTTGGCTAAGGCAATATAATTATTAAAAAAATACCCTCTGCCTTTAACAACGGCAGAGGGTAATAAAAATTGGGTATTTCAATTTATTTATTCTGTTATTATTTTATTAAATTCATCTTCTTTACAGAATAAAATTCACCGCTTTTAATTTCATAAAAATAAGTTCCGCTGGATAGGTCTTCGGCATTAAAATCAACTGAATAGTTCCCTGCTTCTTTTACCTCGTTAACTAATGTGGCAACTATTTTGCCTAAAACGTCATAAACTTTTAACGTAACTAAATTTTTATTTGGTACAGTAAATTTAATGGTAGTATTAGGGTTAAACGGATTGGGATAATTTTGTAACAATTCGTATTTTAATACTCCGGTAAAATTAACTTTAATAGGATTAATTATTTTTTTTGTACCGTCAAAATCAATTTGTATTAAGCGATAATAATTATTGCCGTAAAAAACGTCTTTATCAACAAAATTATATGTAGTAGGATCGGTTGAAGTACCGGCTCCGTTAATAAATCCTATTTTAACCCATTCGCGTTCGTTAGTAGATTTTTGGACTTCAAAACCTAAATTGTTCAGTTCGGTTGCGGTATTCCAATTTAAAATAACATTCCCATCGCTAATATTAGCCGTAAATGAAGTTAACTCAACAGGAATAATTGCATAACTGTAAATACCTATATCGTCCAAATACCAACCGTCTTTGTTAATAGAACCGTCAGATTTTAACTCAAAACGTAATTTTATTTGATTTGATGAGTAAGGGGCTAAATTTATTAATTCATTAACCCAATTTGTAATTACTCCGTCATAAATAGGACTTCCTGAAGGTACTTGTGTTCCTTTTCCGCTACCTGCTTTTGTATAGTCCCCTGCTAAGTTTGTCCAACTAGTTCCGTTATTTGTTGAAATTTGAATCTTGCCGCAATCCCATTCCGATTCAATATCAAATTTAGTCCAAAAAGATAAAATAGGAGCATTTAAAGATGTTAAATTAATATTGTTTTTAGTTGTTAATGTAACTGTTGCATTATTTGCATAACTTCCGGTTTTGCTATCGGTATAAGAGATAGGTGATGAATAAAATATACTTGATGTTGCTTCCCACTTAGGAGTAGTAGGGGATGCTGAAATATCCCATAATACCGTAGGGTCATTGTTATCATCTAAAAATGCGTATTGAGGCGTTCCTATAACTATTGTTAGTGTATCACCGGACATAATTGTACCGTTTGTTAAAGTTTGAACTAAAAACTTAACTTTTTCTCCCGGTGTAAAATTGCCGTTTATATCAAATTTAAAAGGTTGAGGCATATTTACAGTTTGTCTTGCATCAATATTGCCTAAAACAACTTCGTTATTATCAATAGCTATTCCGTTAGTAAGTGTAACAAGTTTTGCGGTAATATTATTTGCATTAGATAAACCTTTATTGGTAAAAGTAATGTTTAATTCAATATCCTGATCACCCGGGTTAAAATACTGCTGATTAAAAACAGTATTTTTAACGGTAACATATTCACCTGCCACCCATGTTATATATAAATTGGGTCTTAAATTTTCTTGGGCAATAGGAAAAATTCTATTCTGAGGAGGCCAAAAATCATCGTTAGAGCTTCCGCATTCAGGCGTAAATGAAATAATTTTCGGTTTTTCCTGTTGTTCTCCATACATCCAATCGTCTGTACAACCGTTTACGGTATATAATAACTGGGGTGGTTGCCCCCATTCGTATCCGTTAAAACGAGTAATATCAATTGCATATTCTTCAAATAAGGATGCATCCGGTGTGGGAATATTTTCATAACTCCATGAATATAATAAATAATTACTGTAAGTATGATAATTTAAAGCTGTTTTAATAGTTCTACTATTAACAAATTGTTTAAAAGCTTGGTTTTCAGGTTCACTAAAAGCAGCCGACCCCCTGTAGGTTTCATCAGAAGGAGAACCGGACGAACCGGAGTTATCATAACCCCATTTGTAACCAAAGTTTCTATTTAAATCTACACCAACAGAACCACCGTTGTTGCGTCTGTTCTTTCTCCACATACCTCCGCCGTTCGGATTAGTAGTTCTATTATATTCGTATCCATCTACGTTATATAAAGGGATAAAAAATATTTCACGGTTATTTACTAAATATGTAACTTCTGGATTAGTACCGTAATTTTCTAATAAATAATACATATAATACATAACAGCCATCATAGCGGCAGGCTCGCGGCAATGGATTAATGAGTTATAAAGAACTTCGGGTTCATCTTCGTCAATATCGGGGTTATCGCTAATTTTTACTGCATATATCGGGCGGTTTTCTATGGATTGACCGATAGAATATTTTGAAGTAATTAAATTAGGGAATGCCAACTTCATACTATCAAGTTTATTATAAATTTCTGTCATAGTATAATAGCCGCCCATACTTCCAAATCCAAAACCTTCTACCCCGTAATTTGCTTTACTGGTCCTTACAAAATCTAATTTTTCGCTATTGGTAAGTTTCGGTAAACTTTCGTAATATTTATACCAATCTGTAATTATTACTTCGTACTTAACACCTTCTAAATTTAATCTGTTAATTTCGTTATCGCTTAAAAACACTGAAATAGTTTTATCTTTATTAAAAAAAGCATCGCTTAAATCAATTCCGCATTTTGCAAGTTTTTCAAAATCACTTTTATCGGAATAAGGTATTTTAATTTTTTTGTAATTCTCGGCAAATGTTACAATTGAACAAATAATAAAAAACAGTATGAATATTTTTTTCATAAAAAATCCTCTTGTTGTTAAAGTTAATATTTTATAAATGTAATTTAACGGTATTTGTATTTAAACAAAAATTATTTTTTACCTAAACATAAAAAATTAGCAGTTGCTTAAGTAATTATTTTTTAATATTTTACTTTTTTACTTAAGTATTATATTTATTTAATTTACGAGACAGTTTATGACTTTAAACAATACCCAACTATATAAAATATTGTTTGTTGAAGATGTAAACGATGATGTTAAATTAGCAGAAAGATTTCTTAAAACCGAGGGTATAAATTTTATATCTAAACGTGTTGATACAGAAAACGAATTATTGGAAGCGTTAAATACTTTTTTGCCCGATATTATTATTACAGATTACTCAATGCCCGGTTATGACGGTCTTAAAGTAATTAGAACCGTCAAAAAACTTTCCCCTGCAATCCCAATTGTTGTTTTTACCGGTTCTATTAACGAAGAAACTGCTGTAACTTGTATGAAAGAAGGGGCAGTAGATTATATTTTAAAAGAAAGTCTTCTCCGGTTACCTTTTGCAGTTAAAGAAGCTTTGGCAACAAAAGAACATAAATTTAGACTACACGAAACCAAAGGACTACTTGCAAGAAGCGAAGAACAGTTTAAAAAAATTATTGAAGAGGCACCCGTTGCAACTTTGATAATGCAAGACAATAAATACATTTTTGGAAATAAAGTTGCCCTAAAAATGTTGGGTGTAAACACAATAAATCAATTACAAGGTTTAAATGTTATTGATACTATTGCCCCAGAGTATAGGCAAATAATTAAAAATCGAATTGCTAACATTGAAGATATTAAAACAAATGATTTAATATCTATAGAAGTTGTTAAACCGGACGGAACAAGAGTAGAAACGGAAACTATATCAACGCCTATTATTTATGACGGAAAAGCTGCAGCATTAATAATGGCAATAGATATAACCGAACAAAAGAAATCCACATTTAAAATAAATACTTTAACACAAGAACTTGAAGATAGAAACAAAATAAATCAAACCTTTTTACTTTCGCAAGAAAATGATTTATATTTTAATTTAATAGACTTAATTGCAACGCATTTTAATTGTACCGGCGGTATTATTGGGTATTTAAATAAAAACGAAGATTTAATTATTTGCGGAAATATTTATAATAAGATTAGGGTTAATAAATCCGGTAACATAATTATTTCTAAAAACAGATGGTTCGGTTTATTGGAAGAAACGTTAATTAATAAAAAAGGCAGTTTTACAAATAACCGGATTGTAATATCGGATTCTCATATCGAATTAAATAATGCGGTTTCTACACCTATTATATTTCAGAATAAACTATTGGGTATTATTATATTAGGTAATAATATAAATGATTTTGTAATACAAGATTTAGAAAAATTAGAAAAAATTTCCAATTATATTTCCCCTATTTTATCGGCAAAACTCGAAAAACAGTTTAATGAAGAAAGCAATAAACTTACTAAAGAAATTTTATACTTAACCGAAGAGAGATTACGTTTTGCACTTGAATCTACAACTGACGGAATTTGGGACTTAAATTATCCTAATAACAGCATGTATTGGGCACCTAATACTTATAAAATGTTAGACTATCAACCTGATGAGTTTAGCGTTAATATTAAGAAATATTTAGAATTGGTTCACCCGGATGAAAGAGATACTGTTTGGAATAATTTACTAAAACAAATTAACGAAAATGATAAAAGTTTTACCATAGAATTTAGGATGCGTAAAAAAGACGGTTCATATAAGTGGATTCTTTCCAGAGGAAAGGCAGTTCAGTTTACTAAAACAGGTGAAATTTTAAGAATTGTAGGTACTCATGTCGATTTAACCGAATTAAAAGATAAACAGAGACTTATTAAATTTCAGACAGAAATATTAGACCAAATTAAAGACCTCGTTTCCGTTACGGATTTGAACGGAAATATTGTTTATGTTAATAAAGCAGAAATTGATACATTAGGGTATTCCGAAAGTGAATTTTTAAGTAACAATATAAAGATGTTTGGTGAAGATATAAGTTTAGGAGCTACTCAAAACGAAATTCTTGAAACAACTCTTAAAAACGAAACTTGGAACGGTGAAGTTGCAAACTATACCAAAAACGGTAAAAAAATATTATTGCATTGCAGAACTTGGTTAATTAAAAACGATTTGGACGAGCCGTATGCTATTGTAGGTATTTCAACCGATATTACAAATAGACAAGAAATATTTGATAGAATAATGCAAAGTGAAGAAAAGTTTTATAAAGCTTTTCATAACAACTCGGTGGGAATGATAATTTGCAGCTGTGAAGGAAATTTGCTTGAAATAAACGAAGCTTTTTATAAATTGACCGATTATACAGATGAAGAAATTCTAAATAATAATATTAAACTATTAAATATTTTTGATGAAGATACTCTAACTTTGCTTTTTAATTCTTCTTCAAATGACGGTCATAGATTAAAAGATGTTGAAATACCTATTAAAACAAAATACGGGATATTGAAGCAGGTATCACTTAGTCACGAAACTATTTTTTTTAATAACTCCAATAGTTATATATTTTCGCTTCGCGATATTACTTTACGCAAAGAAACGGAGGCAGCATTAGTAAAAAGTGAAAAATTATTCCGCTCTATTTGGGAAAGTAGCAAAGACGGAATGCGTTTAACAGATAGCGAAGGCATTACAGTAAAAGTTAACAATGCTTTTTGTAGGATTGTCGGTAAATCGAAAGCGGAACTTGAAGGATTTCCCTTGTCCGTAATCTACTCCGAAGAACAGGAAGCGAGAGTAATCAGTTCGTATAAAAATAATTTACGAAAAAGGAAAA
>ERZ795059.2314-NODE-2314-length-19880-cov-8.519142_pt1 | contig 19880 bp, 17 predicted proteins | sample MGYA00375143_ERZ795059 | MGnify/ENA primary metagenome ERZ795059 (study PRJEB30188, sample SAMN05720168) | activated sludge metagenome | isolation source: Anaerobic digester | place: USA | collected 2015-01-07 ... | reverse complement strand
AATCCGCCGGGACGAAGCCACACATTCAATCGGCCACGCCGGGCCAGAAGCGTTATCGGCTTTGTCGTGCCGGGGACCGACGCGTTTGCCATCGACGTTTTGCTCGGTGCAACGCGGGGTGCGAATCTCATTGTGTGTGGGTCGGCATGCGACGCACGCTGAGGTGATCGGGATCGAAGTGTTCTCGATGATGTTCGGCGGTCCGGCGGGCGAACTCCAACTTCGGGTTGTGTTGAATGCATTGGCTCAAACTTGCGAGGTTTCTTTGGGCCGCTCCTTGTACTGCGATCGGCGGGGTTCTCGCGCTCATTCCGCTTGCGCTGGGCGGCAGCGCGACCTGGAGTCGCGGCGCGCTGGAGGTGACCTATCGCCAGGACCGGGCGGGCTGCGGCAGACGAGCCCGGGCGCTGCGCTTCCGTGGCATCGTCTTCGGTCATGTCATCCTCGCCGTCACGGCGGAAGAGCTGGTCCGCATCGGCCCACATGAGCGCGTCCACGTCGCGCAGTATGAGCGCTGGGGCCTGCTGTTCTTTCCCGCATACGGCTTGTCCAGTGCCTGGCAGTTGCTGCGGGGTCGCAGCGCGTACTGGCACAATCACTTCGAGGTCCAGGCTCGCGAGCGCAGTGTCACCTCATGCGAGCGGCATCGGGCTTGCTGATCCACCCTCAAATACCCTTCGCCCTGAACGGGTCGAAGGGTCAACCCGACAGGGATTCGACAGGTCTGTGGAAGGGCTCAGCCCGAACGGATTTCAGGCTTGGCCCGAATGAACTTCATGCTGTTTGCGGGCCGGATCACCCGGCGTCGGATTTCGGAGAAGGAATGTGACCGCCGAGGAAGCCATCGCCTTCATCCGCCGACACGGCGTCGTGCTTGAAGCCGGGAGCGGCCCGGTGCCTTCGCTCGTCGAGGTGATCGTCGGCACGCCGGTCCGCGGCAACTGGTGGTCGCATCCGCGCGGCATGGAAATCTTCCAGCTCACGAGAGCGGTTCGCGCGTCCAGGCAGATCCTCGTGTGCCGGCTGGTATCGGGCAAGGTCACGTTTGTCCATCGCACGCTTTGGCCTGCTTTGGTACGAGCGGCTGAACACTTTTCACGATCCGACCTTGCCCAGTTGCGCGAGGAGCACACGAGCTCGGGCCGACACGTCGTTGCGACGATCGCATTTCCCGATTGGGCCCCGGCCTCCATTTCCACACGCGCCGGCAAACTCTCGATCGAATCCGCCCTGGACCTGCTGCCTGCCGCGCTGCTCGAGCAACGTCGTGCGACCTGATGGGTCGCCATGAAAGCCTCGCCGAATGCTGGATGGAATTCGTCTCGTGACCGTGCGGCCAGCGTAGTATTCGCCAACACGAATGCATTCGAGGCGGTCGTGCTGATTCATCGAAAAGCCCCGGACGATTGCCGAACGCTTTTTCCACATCGTCGCTAGCCGGCGCATCGAGGCCCCATGCGTTACGTCGTATCCGCAATGCTTCTGGTCGTGGCTGTCATTCACCTCATGCCGCTGTCGGGCGTGCTCGGCTCCGAGCAACTCGCCCGGTTGTATGGCGTCCCGGTTTCCGAGCCCAACCTGACGATCCTGCTGCGCCACCGCGCCGTGCTGTTCGGCTTCCTCGGCGCGTTGTTCGCGGTTGCGGCGTTTGTCCCGTCGCTGCAGCAAGTCGCGTTCGTCGCGGGATTTGTCAGCGTAGGCTCGTTCCTGGTCATTGCCAGGCTCGAGGGTGGCTACAACGCCGAGGTTGCGCGCGTATTCAACGCCGACCTCGTTGCTGCCTTGTGTCTCGTTGTTGGCGCGGCGGCCTATGTGTATGTTCGACGCGCCGGGCTGGGCAACGGCTCGTGACTGGATCGATGGCATTGCTGTAGTTCGACTCTACCGTTCCACATGCATCAGGCTTCTCCCGAGAGGTTCGCAATGTCTTCAGCCAGCGCCATCGCATTGACCGCGTTCATCGCATGGACGCTGCTGTTGCTGAGCCTCATGGAAGTCATCCGCGCGCAGCTCGTGTTGCGCGGAAAAGTGCCTGCGAACGGATTCACGCCTGACAACGCGAACCTGTCTCCATTCATGCAGCGGCTGGCCAGGGCGCATGCGAACTGTCTTGAAAATCTCCCGATCTTTGCCGGCCTGCTGCTCATCGCGATCGCCACGGACCACATCGCCATCACGGATCCACTTGCCTACCTGTTCATCGGCGCCCGCGTGTTCCAGTCACTGGTTCACCTGGCATCGGTGTCCTCGACTGCGGTAACGATTCGCTTCACAGCCTATTCCGTGCAGATTGCAATCGGCCTGTATTGGACATTCAAGCTGCTGGCAGTTGCCTGAGGCACGAGAGGTCCCCAAGCAGCTGGGCAACCCGGCGCCGATCGATCCGCAGGCCGGACGCCTGCGGATCGTTGCTTTCAGTGCAGGTCCCAGGCCGGTGTGCCGCGCGGACTGATCGCTTCGGGCTTGACTGCCTTGACCGGTTCTTTCGCGATCACGTCCTGCAGGTAGCCGAGCGCCGCATCGAGTTGGGCGTCGCCGCCATTGAACGTGGCGACCGGCGGGTTGACCACCGCGAAATCGGGCGAGACGCCGCGCCCCTCGATCAGCCAGCGACCGTTGTCGACACTGAATTGCGCAAATTCCGCGATGCGCGCAACACCACCATCGACCAGCGGATTGCGCCCTGACAGCCAGATGCCGGCGCCGGCAGTGCGTTGCCCGACCAGCGGCCCGAGTCCCAGCGCCTTGATGCCGGCGGCAAAGGTCTCGCCGTCGGAATAGGTGCGTTCGTCGATCAGCACGACGAGATGGCCGCGGAAGGTCTGCTGCATGTTGAACGTCGGCGGATTGTCCGGGTAGGTCCAGTACGCCCACGCGCGGCGCAGCAGTTTCTCGATGATCCAGCTATCGATGCTGCCGCCATTGTTGCGACGCACATCGATGATCAGGCCGTCACGATTGACATTGGTATAGAACTCGCGCGCGAAGTCGGCGATATCGCCTGGCCCCATCGCGCGCAGGTGCAGGTAGCCGATACGGCCATTGCCGCGATCCTGCACGCGATCGCGTCGGCCCTGCTCCCAGTCACCGTAACGCAGGCCCGATTCCTGGCGGCCGTCGATCGCAACGGCCACGGTCTGATGCACGGTCGCATTGCGGCGCAGGCCCAGCAGCAACTGCTTGCCGGCCTGGTTGGCCAGTGCGTCGGCGAGTTCGCCGAGGTTGCGCACCGGTCGGCCATTGATCGTGGTGAGCACATCGCCTTCACGCGCATCGACGCCCGACCTGGCCAGCGGCGCGAGAGCGTCCGGCAGTTCCCGGTCGCTGCGGTAGACGTGGGTGATCTCGAGGCCTCCTTCGACGGCCAGGAAATCGGCACCGAGCGAAGCGGGCTTCGCGACTTCGTTGTCCTTGCGCTTTTCGCCGCCGCGCACCTGCGAATGCAGGATGCCCAGCTCGGCGGTCATCTGGCCGAGCAGGTCATCGAGTTCATCGCGATCGGCGACGCGCGTCAGCAGCGGCTCATAGCGTGCACGCACGGCATTCCAGTCGTTGCCGCGCATCGCTGCATCAAACGAGAACTCGCGATGCATGCGCCAGGCATCGACGAACATCTGCCGCCATTCCGCGCGCGGGTCGATCGCCAGGCGCCAATCCGAAACGCGCAGCTTCTGCTTGTCGATCTTGTCTGGCGCCTTGGCCGCTGCATCGACGATGAACATGTCGCCCGCGCCGCGTTCGCTCCATTTCACCAGCAACAGCTTCTTGCCATCGGCCGACAGGCGATAGTTGCCGATGTTCTCGGCGAACGTGGCGGCCTCCTCGCCGTCGTTGCCGATGGCGAGCGTCTTCAGCCGCGGATGGGCATCGTCCGATGCATCCTGGTCGAGGAAATAGAGTCGCTTGTCATCGACGGCGAGACGACTGTAGTTCCCCGAGTCGACCGGCACCGCGTAGAGCCTGTCAGCGAGTGCTTCCCATGCGATTGCCGGTTGCGAGGGCGCTGAAGGTTTCTGCTTCCTGCCGCCATCACCCTTTTCCTCTTTCGCCTCCTTGCCCTTGTCTTGCCCGGCTCGCTCCGGGGCCAGCTCGTCGGCCGGCTGGAACGGGAACCGGTTGCCGGCCTGCAGGGCCAATGCGTAGATCTTCGTGCGGCGATCGAACGCCGGGCCCATGTTGCGATCGCCCCACGGCGCGCCGTTGGTCACGACGAACTCGCGATTGGAAAGGAAGTAGAGCCATTTGCCGTCCGGCGAAAAAACCGCCGATCCGCTTTCGTAGCGATCGCTGGTCAGGATCGCCTTGCGCGATCCGTCGCGCGTGAGCAACAGAACCTGCGGGCGCCCTTCAACGCTGTTCGGCCGCGCGACCACGAGATGCCTGCCGTCGGCCGACCAGCTCAGCGAAGGATAGGTGTCGTCGCCGCCAAAATGGCCCTCGTCGAGCACGCGCACCGAACGCGTGCCGAGGTCGAGCAGCGAGAGGCGCCCGCGCTTGTCGTCGAAGGCGAGCGACTTGCCGTCCGGCGACGGATAAAGATGCCAGCGACGTGCACCGGCGTCGTGGGTCAGCGCTTCTCCCGGACCCGAACCGTCCGCCGGAAAGCGCCAGATCTCCTCCGCGCCACCGATATCGCTGATCGCGAAGATCGACTTGCCATCGATGCTGCTCACCGCCGCGCGTGCACGTGCGCCAGCAGGAATTGCGATATCGCTGCGTCGGCGCGCGTCGGTGGCGGCAACCGTGACGGCGCCGCGCGCGGTGATCACGGCGCGCTCGCCATCGCCTGACAGCGCGACATCCTCGAAGTAATCGAGCGGCTTCTCGAGCCAGCGCGTGCGCCGTTGCTCGAAATCGCTGACCAGATCGATCGGCACGAGCCGGTCATCGCCGCTGGCCAGGTCGATCACGCGGATATCGGCTCCGTACTGGTAGACGATGCGACCGTTGTCGAGTTGCGGATTGGCGACATCGAACTCGCTGTGCTTCGTCACTGCCTTGCGGTCGCTGCCGTCGGCGGCCATGCTCCAGAGGTTGTCGCTGCCGCTTTCGTCACTGAGATGGTAGAGGCGTCCGTTCCACCAAAGCGGTCGGCGCAGTGATGCGTCGACGTTCGCCGCGAGTCGCGTCGCTTCGGCGGAACCGTCGCTCGGAGCACGCCAGAGCTGTGCCATGGCGCCACCTTGATAGCTGCGCGCATGATCGCCGGTGATGTGCAGTCCGAAGCGCGTGAAGAAGATCGTCTTGCCGTCCGTGTCGAAACTGGCCTGGTTGGCGTCGGTGAACGGCAGGGTGCGTTGCGCAAGGGTATCGGGATTGATCGCGCGCAGGACCACGCTGCTGCCGGGGCCGGTGACCGCGGTGCTCGCGTAGAGCACCTCGCCGGCCGGTGTCCAGCCCTGCACGCGCACGCCACCACCCTCGAAGCTGAGGCGCTTCGGCGCACCGCCGTCGACCGGCATCACATAGACCTCGGGGTTCGCGTCATAGCTCGCGACGAAAGCAATGCGCCGGCCATCCGCGGACAGGGTGGCCTGGGATTCCAGTGCCGCCTGCGTGGTCAGACGCTGTGCGCTGCCACCGCTCAAAGGCACGCGCCAGAGGTCGCCCTCCGCAGTGAAGACCACGGTGTTGCCGTGCAGGGACGGATCGCGGTAGTAGGCCGTTTCCGCTTGCGCCGACGCGGCGCACAGCAACGAGACCAACAGGACGGGCAAGCTGGATTTCATCGTCGGATACTCTGTGGAAGTCCGTACATTGTGCCGATGGCGGGCCACCACCGCCTATCCGGATCGTCATGCATGGAGCGGCTTGCACGGCGTCCTATGCGGAACGGCGTCACACCCGCGCCGCACAGGTAGCGTAGAGTGCGGGCCGGAAAGCCGCCTGACCGGCTGAGCTGCGAGCGGAAACATGTTCCGGATCCTGATCGCCAACAGCAAGGGAGGATGCGGCAAGACCACGCTGACGACCTCGCTTGCCGGCTACTTCGCGCGCAGCGGCCGCCGCACGACGCTGATCGATTGCGATCCGCAGGGCTCATCGACTGCCTGGTGCAGCCAGCGTGCCGCGCATCTCTCGCCGGTCCAGTCCTTCGCCAGCAACGATCCGAGCTACGGCCTCGCGCCGGGCTGGATGCTGCGCATCCCGGCGAACACCGAGATCCTCCTGATCGACACCCCGGCCGGGCTGCGTCCGCACGAGTTCGAGCAGTTCGCGCGCCATGCCGATGCCCTCGTCATTCCGGTCGTGCCCTCGCCAATCGACCTGCGCGCAACCCTTGTTTTCATCGACAAGGTGCGCAAACTCGACGTCGTGCGGAACGGGCGCATGCGTGTCGCGATGGTTGCAAACCGTTTGCGCGAACGGACAAATTCGGCGAAGCAGCTCGATGCCACCCTTGATCGCCTGACCGAGGCGGCGATGATCCGCGTGCGCGATTCGCAGATCTACGTCGGCATGGCCGACCTGGGCCAGAGCGTGTTCGACAACGACAGCGCCGCGGTCCGCGCCCATCGCGAGGACTGGATGCCCCTGCTCAGCTGGCTCGAGAAGCGCGCCGCCGAGGCACGTCCGGTCTGTAACGTCACGCCGCTGCTGACCCCGGCGCAACGACTCGGCGGCTGAAGCACGCATCGCCGAGGTCGGTCGAGGCCTCGCCCGACCTGATCAAGGGCGATGACTCCCGACTCTGGTCATGCGAGGCGTGCTTCGATAGTCTCGATGGTCGAACGTCCGGTCCGAATCGGACCGGCCTCGACTCTGCCGGGCAGCAATCAAGGCGGCACGCCACTCGATGCGATGAGCCTGCGCAGGCAATTCGCGGTCGCGGGCCTGCTCGCATCTCAAGGGGAAAGTGCGTGATAGTGAAAACCACTGGCGTCCGCATGGGCTGGATCCTGCTGGCCGGAATCGCGGCCCTGTCCGTCCTGCCGGCGCGCGCCGACCGGCGCGACATCGAAGGCGAGGACGAAGGCGACGAAAGCTGGCAGATCGAACAACGCCAGCAATGGTTCGAGGAGACTCGCGGCCTGCGCGATACCGCGGACGCCGCGCTGCTGCGTGCAGATGCCGCCGATGCGCTCAAGCGCGAGCGCAGTGCGCTCGATCCGCTGCGCATCGGTGAAGGCGAGGTCTGGCAGGAACTTGGCCCATCCTCGATGGACATGATCGACTGGAGCATGGGTCGCGTATCCGGGCGCGTCAACGCGATCACGCCGCTGCCGGGCAACGACGACACGGTCTATGTCGGCAGTGCGGCCGGCGGCGTCTGGAAGACGACCAATGCCGGGCAGAGCTGGACGGCACTGTTTGACGGCGTTGGAACCCTGCCGGTCGGCGCGATCACGCTCGATCCAGTCACTCCGTCAACCGTCTGGGTCGGTACGGGCGACAAGAATGGCGGCGGCTGTGCCGGCTACTTCGGTCAGGGCGTGTACCTGAGCGAAGACGCCGGGGCGAGCTGGAGCGCGCGCAACGGCAGCGCAGCGACGGCCATGCCGCTGTCGATCGTCAACGCGGTCGCCGTGCAGCCGACCAACAGCAACGTTGTCCTGGTCGGCGGCGCCGGTACCTGCAGTGCGAGTGGCGGTCTGTCCGGCGCGGGCGTCTATCGTTCGATCGACAAGGGCCTGAGCTGGACCAAGGTGCTCAACAACAACGTCGAGGACATGTTGTTCGTGCCGGGCAGCGCAACGGTCTACGCCGGCCTGATCGGTCTCGGCGTGCAGAAGTCGCTCGACGGTGGTGCGACCTGGGCCGCCGCGAATACCGGCATCACGCTCAGCGGATCGCGCCTGCGCCTGGCCATGGCGCCAGGCGACAGCAATATCCTGTACGTGCTGATGGAATCGAAGATCTACCGCAGCGGCAACGGCGGAGCGAGCTGGACACTGCAGAACTCGGCTGCCTGCGAAGGCCAGTGCTCGTACAACCAGACCATCAACGTGCATCCGACCAATCCCGACACCCTCCTGCTCGGCACGATCCGCGCGGCGCGTTCGACCAACGCCGGAGTCAGCTTCACGCCACTGACGACGACCTGGGGCTCGGGCCAGTCCGTCCATCAGGACACCCATGTGGTGCGCTATTCGGCGAGCAATCCGGACCGCTTCTGGATCGGCAGCGATGGCGGCATCTGGCGCAGCGATGATGGCGGCAACAACTACCGCAACATGAACGCGAACATCAACATCACGCAGTTCTATGACGTCGCGGTCAATCCGAACGATGCCAACATCGTCTTCGGCGGCGCGCAGGACAACAGCTCGTCGGGGCGGCGCACGAGCCTGCTCTGGAACCTCACCTTCGCCAGCGGCGATGGCTTCATGAACGCCTTCGACGAGAACAATCCGTCGATCGTCTTCCAGACCAGCTATCCGTCGTCGAACCTGCCGTACATCGTGCGCTCGTTCGACGGCGGCTCGCCCGGCAGTTTCACGCGCATGCCGACCACCGGCTTGACCGCATCGGCCAATTTCCCATGGGTGACCCCGCTGGCGACGGCCGGCAGCCAGTTGTTCGTCGCCTCCGACCGGGTCTATCGCGCCAGCACCAGCGGCAACAACTGGACGGCCATTTCAGTGAGCCTCAACAGCGCGGTGTCGGTGATCACGCCTCGCATGCTGGGCACGCTGACGCCAACCTATGTCGGCACCTCGGGCAGCCAGATCCATTTCAGCCCGGATGCGGGAATCCCGAGTCCGGTGTTCACGAATGTCACCGGCAACTATCCGGGAGGTCGCGTGTCCGACGCCGCGATGGACCCGATCGATACGCAACGCGTCTTCATCACGCGGGCCGGCTTCGGCGCCTCGCGGCTGTATCGTTCGACGACCGGCGGCACCAGCTGGAGCGCGGTCGGCTCCGGCCTGCCGAACGTGCCGGCGAACTCGGTCGTGATCGACCCGCTCGACAGCAACCGTCTCTTCGTCGGCACCGACATCGGTGTCTACGAAAGCATCGATGGCGGCGACAATTTCACCGCATCCTCGGCCGGCCTGCCACTCGGTATCGTCGTCTCCGATCTCGAGATCGACGACGTACCGCACGTGCTGACCGCTGGCACCTACAGCCGTGGTGCCTGGCGTATGACCCTCGACGGCAGCATCGCCAACTCGCCGCCGACGGCCGATTTCGATGCAAGCAGCATCGGCCTCGACGTGAGCTTCAGTGATCGTTCGCTCGACATCGACGGCAGTATCGTCACCCATATGTGGGATTTCGGTGATGGCAGCCCGACGTCGAGCGCTGCCAACCCGACGCATACCTACCCCGCTCCGGGCAGCTACACGGTATCGCTCGGCGTGACCGACGATGGCGGGCTGGGCGGCAGCTATGCGAAAGTCCTGCGCTTCGCCGCGCCGCCGGTGCCGCTCGTCAACGGCATCGCCCTTGTCAACCAGCATGCGGCGCAGAACGAACAGCTCTTCTACACGCTGGACGTGCCGTCGGGTGCCGTCGACCTGCATTTCGAAACGAGTGGAAATGTGGCAAACCAGGACGCCGACCTGACCATCAAGTTCGATGGGCAGGTGATCTGCCAATCGGCCGGCGCCGCGGACGAGGAGGCCTGCGATTTCCCGAGTCCCGCTCCAGGCACCTACACGGCCATCGTCGACGCGTACACGACGCTGACCAACTTCACGATACTCGGCCGCTACACCGCACCGGTCGACGTGATCTTCGCCAACGGCTTCGACTGAGCGTCGATTGCCAGGTCATTTCACCGTTCCGTTGCCATCGGCTCGATGGCGGCGGTCGTTCTGGGCGTTGTCCCGTCGATCCGTGGCCATTGGAACGATGATCGCCGGGACTTCGAGAGCACGATGGGCGGACCCGGGCCGGCGAGCGCCCGGCAGGATTTCTGCGGGACTGTCTGAACCTCGCTGGCAGAGGGTTCGCCTGCTCAGCCGGGTCGTGATTGGCGCGGCCGAATCCGTTCGTTGATACTCTTGCGGCTCCGGTAATTCCGGGTGGCGGATGCTTCGTTCAGCCGCAATGGAACACGAACAAGGAGGTCGCATGGACACTGGAAATCCCGATCGTCCCGGGCGTTTGGCCCGCATCGCCGTATTGCTCGCGTTGGTCGCGCTCAATCTGCTGGTCGCCACGGCCGTGCAGGCCGGCATGGATCCGGTGAAAACGGGCGAGATTCCAGAGCTTGAATCCGATGAAGGCCTGTTGGTCGTTGCGGTCGATACGACGACCCCTATTGCCGGGGTGTACATGCGCAAGGACGGGTCGGTGATGAAGGCATCCGTCCTGAAGAAGATCGAGGCGGGCCGCAGTTCGAGACTCATGCGCCTCCCAGCGGGTCGCTATGGATGGCACAGCGTCAGTACCGACTTTGGCTCCCGCTTCGAGCTTGCCGATGACCCGGAGTTCTATTTCGATGTCAGGCCGGGCACGATCACCTACGGAGGCGATCTGGTTTATCGGCCCTACTCTCTTTTTCGCGCGACCATACATTCGGTGAACCACGCCCTTGCGGCGCTGGACTGGCTCGAATCCGAGCATCCGCAGCTGTACGCGCACTACTCTTTCACTTATTCCGGACACTACCCGGATCCGTTTCCCGCGTTCTACAAGAAATTTCGCGGCGAACCCGGCAGTGTCGCGAAGGCGCCGTCAGCATGGCCAGCGCCACCGGTTCCGGACAGGTTGCCGCTTTCTCCGAAGGTCCTCTGGCAACAGGATCATGTCGGACTCGTCGCTCTCAATCCAGGCGGCGATCTGCTGGCGATCCAGACCAGACTCGAAGGCAAGGAGGCTTGGGCCGTCGACCTGATTGATCTTGTCGCTGGAGAATCCCAGCGCGTTGCTCGCTCCGATGTCGCCTTTGAGGGAATCGAATGGTCGGGCAGCAATACCCTGCTGCTTTCACTGAAAGCGAACGACCTCGCGTTCAATGCGCTGAACGGGCAAGACCCTGATCAGATCGTTACCGTCGTCCACGTTATTCGTGACGAAAAAGGCACGCTTGGCTGGCAAGGCTCAAGTATTCCACGGCGCGGAAGAATTCTCGATGTACTGGCCGAGGATCCCGATCATGTGCTGTTTGCGACGCTCGGCCTCGGCGGTGACCTGCATGTCTACAAGATCGACATCTCTACACTAAAGACAATCAGGAAATTCAATCCCGAAAAGCAGAAGGCGCTCAATCGGGACGGTCGTGGCGAATTCTGGTGGTTTGCCGATGGCGTCGGAAATCTGCGCGTCGCCTTCTCGCGCATGGAGGGTGATCTGGTCATGTCGATCCCGGAGGACAGCAAGCTCGTCGAAATCCTGCGACTGAAGGGCGACTCAGACCTCACTCCGGTCAGTTTGTCGTACGACGGCAACACCATCTTTGCATTGAGTGACAAGGATCGTGAACAGCGCGACCTTGTTGAGTTCGACATAGCAACGAAGCGCATTACTCGAACCGTTTACAGCAAACCGGGGATCGATATCGTGTCCGCGATACTCGACAGTCGTCGCGCTCCGATCGGCGTGCGTTACTACGAGTCGGGTCGATTGGTGAACGACTACTTCCAGAACTATGATCGACATCTTGCAGAGATGATGCGGAAAGCCTTTCCGGGACTCAGCGTGTCGGTAATCGACAGAAGCACGGACTCGCGCCAGTTGATCCTCTGGGTTGAGGGCGGCGACACGCCACCGAAGATCTATCACCTCGATACCGGGCTCCACAAGGCTGCGCTGCTCGAGGACACCATGCCATGGTTGGCCGCGACACCACTCGCTCCGTCGCATCTGGTCAAAGCGACGAGCAAGGACGGATTGCAGATCGAGGCGTTTCTGACGCTTCCGGAAGGCAAAGACAAGCGGCCCTTGATCGTCTTGCCGCATGGCGGGCCGATCGGTGTCAGCGATACCCTGCGATTCGATCGCGACACGCAATTTCTCGCCTCGCTCGGCTACGCCGTACTGCGCGTCAACTACCGCGGCTCCGACGGCTTCGGCAAGACGTTTCGCGAGGCCGGCTACGGGAAATTCGGCACCGCGATCGAAGATGACATCGATGCTGCGTTGAATGTCGCGCTGGCTGATTTCCCGCTCGATTCCCGTCGAATGTGCATGCTGGGATTCAGCTACGGAGGCTACTCGGCCTTGATCGCCGCCGCGCGGTGGCCTGACAGGTTCCGTTGTGTGGCGTCCGTGTCGGGGGTCAGCGATCGAATACTTTTCTATACCGCGAGCGATGGTGGTCGCACTGCCCAGGGTCGAGCCAATCTTGAGAAAGTGCTGGGCGATCCGAAGACACAGCAAGCGGAGATGATCGGCACATCACCGTTGTATCGCGTTCGCGAGATCAAGGTGCCGGTCATGCTTGCCCATGGGCTTGAGGATCAACGCGTCGACTATGAGCACTCCCGGCGCATGAAGCGCATGCTCGACATGGTTGGAAGGCCACCTGTTGGCTTCGTCTTTCCCGGCGAAGGCCATGGAATCGAAAATCTCGACAATCTGGACAAGTTGTGGACCGGCATTGCCGGGTTCCTTGAGCAGAATCTGCGCGCCGATGGCGTGCCGAAGCCTGATGTGAGCGCCGCCGCGCATTGATCGACCGCGTCGCTGGGCGGCGCGTTTCATCAGTTGCGCAGCTTCCAGCCGCTGCGGAAGATCCACCAGACGATGCCGAGGCAGAAAACGAGGAAGCCGAGGGTCATGCCGGTGCTGACCGCGATATGCACGTCGGCGTGGCCGTAGAAGCTCCAGCGGAATCCGCTGATCAGGTACACGACCGGGTTGAACAGCGTGATCTTCTGCCACAGCGGCGGCAACATGCTTATCGAGTAGAACGCGCCACCGAGGAAGGTCAGCGGCGTGATCACCATCAACGGGACGACCTGAAGCTTCTGGAAATCATCGGCCCACAGACCGATGATGAAGCCGAACAGGCTGAAGGTGACCGAGGTCAGCACGAGGAAGCCGAACATCCAGATCGGATGGGCGATCTCGTAGGCGACGAAGAATCGCGCGGTGACGAGGATCAGCAGACCGAGCATGACCGACTTCGTTGCGGCGGCGCCGACGTAGCCGATGACGACCTCGACCCACGAGACCGGTGCCGACAGCAATTCGTAGATCGTGCCGGCCCACTTCGGCATGTAGATGCCGAACGACGCGTTCGAGATGCTCTCGCCGAGCAGGGACAGCATGATCAGGCCCGGAATGATGAAGGCGCCGTAGCTGGTGCCATCGATCTCGCCCATGCGCGAGCCGATCGCCGCGCCGAACACGATGAAGTACAGCGAGGTCGACAGCACCGGCGAGGCGATCGACTGCATGAGGGTGCGGAACGTGCGTGCCATTTCGAAACGGTAGATAGCGCGGATGCCGTGGATGTTCATGCGCGTTCCTCCTTCGGCTTGCGCACCAGGTTGACGAAGATCTCCTCGAGCGAGCTTTCGCTGGAGCGCAGGTCCTTGAAGTCGATGCCCTGCTCGCCGAGACGGCGCAGCAGGCTCGCGATGCCGGTTTCGTCGGATTGCGCGTCGAAGGTGTAGACCAGGGTCAGGCCGTCATCGGAGAGTTCCAGCGGCAGGCCGGAAAGTGCCTCGGGAATGCGCGGCATCGGCTGCTGCAGGCTCAGGGTCAGCTGCTTCTTGCCGAGCTTGCGCATCAGCACGTGCTTCTCCTCGACGAGGATCAGCTCGCCCTTGTTGATCACGCCGATGCGATCGGCCATTTCCTCGGCCTCCTCGATGTAGTGCGTGGTCAGGATGATCGTGGTGCCGCTCTCGCGCAGGCGCCGCACCATCTGCCACATGTCATGGCGCAGTTCGACGTCGACGCCCGCACTCGGTTCGTCGAGGAACAGCACCTTCGGCTCGTGTGACAGCGCCTTGGCGATCATGACGCGGCGTTTCATGCCGCCGGACAAGGTCATGATCTTGCTGTTGCGCTTCTCCCACAGCGACAGGTCGCGCAGGATCCTTTCGAGGTATTCCGCATTGGGCGGCTTGCCGAACAGGCCGCGACTGAAGCGCAGCGTCGACAGCACCGACTCGAACGCATCGGTGTGCAATTCCTGGGGCACCAGCCCGATCGCGGCGCGCGCGGCGCGGTAGTCGCGGACGATGTCGTGGCCGTCGGCAACGATGCTGCCTTCGCTGGCATTGACGATGCCGCAGATGATGCTGATCAGGGTCGTCTTGCCGGCGCCGTTCGGTCCGAGCAGGGCGAGGATCTCGCCGCGGCGGATATCGAGGTCGATGCGCTTGAGCGCTTCGAAGCCCCCCTTGTAGGTCTTGCCGACCCCGCGCACCGAAACGATGGCATCGCTCGCGGAAACAGTGGGCACCGACGATTCAAAAGCTGCACTCATGGATGCTCCGCGGTTTCAAGGGAGGCCGAACGACATCGAGACGCGACCGTTCGCGCGGATTGAATGGCCGCGCGAGTCCGACGATCGGGCGGGAAGTATATCGACAGACCCGCATCTCCCGGCCAGCGCTGGATGGCGCAGCATCGCGGGCAGGTGACTCCGCGCGTGCGCGGTGGTGGAATACCCGTCCGATGTCCCGCGAGGAGAGTCCCATGAGCTATGTCGATGGATTCGTTGTGCCGGTGCCGGCGGACAAGCTGGACGACTACCGCAAGATGGCGCGCCTTGGAGGCAAGGTGTGGATGGAGCATGGCGCGCTCGCCTACAACGAGTGCGTCGCCGACGACGTGTCGGTCGGCAAACGCACCTCGTTCCCGCGCAGCGTGAAGCTCAGGGAAGGCGAAGTCGTGGTGTTCTCATGGATCGTCTACAAGTCGCGCGCCGATCGCGACAGGATCAACAAGAAGGTCATGTCCGATCCGCGGCTCGCCCACATGATGGACCTGAAAACCCTGCCATTCGACGCCAAGCGCATGTTCTTCGGCGGCTTCAAGACACTCGTTTCGCTCTGACCGGGCGCCGCACCGTGCCGATCGCAGGTTTCATGATCGGCGCGGATCCGTCACAATCGCGGGCTGGCGATCGTGTATCCGTATCGATCGCAGCGGCGGTCCGAGCCGATGCCGTGTCGTCGCAGCTCCGCGACGGACACTGCGAAGGCCAGGGTCAGGCATCACGGTGAACCCGAAGGAGAGCGCAATGATTGCAGCCGACAAAGCCCTCGATCGGTTGCGATCCGGCAACGCGCGTTTTGTCGCCGAACTCGGAGGCGGTGGCCAGCAGATCGGTGAATCACGCCGGCGGGAGCTGGTGACCGGCCAGGAACCCTTCGCGATCATCCTCGGTTGTTCGGACTCCCGCGTGCCGGCGGAAATCGTGTTCGACCAGGGCCTCGGCGACCTGTTCGTGATCCGCGTCGCCGGCAACATCGTCGCGCCGTCGCAGATCGGCAGCATCGAGTTCTCGGCGGCGCGCCACGGCACGCGCCTGGTCGTCGTGCTCGGGCATTCCCAGTGCGGCGCGATCCTCGCCACGATCGAAGAGCTGGGGCGTCGCAGCGAGGACCAGTCGCGCAACCTGCGTTCGATCGTCGATCGGGTGCGTCCATCGGTCGAGGCGTTGATGGAAACCGAGATCGCGCGCAATCCGGTCGAACTCGTGCGCCGCGCCGTGCGCAACAATATCCGCATGTCGGTCAACCAGTTGCGCCACGGTTCCGAGGTGCTGGAACAGCTCATCCAGGACGAAGGCCTGCGTATCGTCGGCGCGGAATACTCGCTCGAAACCGGCGTGGTCGAGTTCCTCGACAGCTGAGTTCCTCCGCCGCAACATCGTGTGGCCGGAGCATGCGCGGTCACATCCGGTGACGATGACGGCATTTGCGGACACTGCCGAAACGGAATCGGGTCCAGGCGCGAGCTGACCGGCCGAACCGCCGACATCGGATCGTTCGTGAGGATGGGGCCGCGCGCGGCTCAGGCGCTGCGCGCGCGCTCGAGCAGCAGGGCGCGTTCACGTTCGTTCCGCGTCATCGTCGCCGCGCGTTCGAACTCGGCACGGGCTTCGGCCGCGCGACCGAGCTGAGCGAGCAGATCGCCACGCACGACAGGCAGCAGATGATAGTGGGCGAGCGCGGGCAGGTCGCGCAGCGTGTCGACCAGATCGAGTGCCAACTGCGGACCTTCGGCCATCGAGACGGCGACGGCACGATTGAGTTCGATCACCGGCGAAGGCGATATCGCCGCGAGTTCTGCATAGAGCGCCGCAATCTGCTTCCAGTCGGTTGATTCGACATCGTTCGCGCGCGCATGACAGGCCGCGATCGCCGCCTGCAGCGTGTATGCGCCGCGCCCGTGATCGAGACGTTCGGCGAGATCGAGGGCCGCCAGGCCACGCCGGATCAGCAGTTGATCCCAGCGTGAACGATTCTGCTCGCGCAGCAGGATGGGCTCGCCCGACGCGTCAAGACGTGCCCTGGCGCGCGAGGCCTGCAGTTCCATGAGCGCGACGAGTCCATGCGTTTCGGCGTCGTCGGGCACCAGACCGGCCAGGACGCGACCAACGCGTATGGCATCTTCGCAAAGTCCCGGGCGCATCCAGTCATCCCCTGATGTTGCCGCATAGCCTTCGTTGAAGATCAGGTAGATGACCTCGAGCACCGACTGCAGGCGCGCGATGCGCTCATCAGCGCCGGGCACCTCGAACAGGATGTCCTTTTCAGCCAGGGTTCGCTTGGCCCGCACGATACGTTGCGCGATCGTAGCCTCGGGCGCGAGGTACGCGCGCGCGATCTCGGTCGTGGTCAGGCCGCCGATCAGGCGCAGGGTCAGGGCGACCCGCGCTTCGGTCGGCAGCACCGGATGGCAGGCGACGAAAATCAGCCGCAACAGGTCGTCACCGATGTCGTCATCGAGCTGCGCCTCGATACGCGCCGCCTCGTCGTCCTGCGCGCCCTGCTGTGACCAGCCGAGTTGCTCGTGCTTGCGATCGAGCATCTGTTTGCGGCGCAGGAAATCGATCGCCCGATGTTTGGCAGTTGCCATGAGCCACGCTCCCGGATTGTCCGGCACGCCGCTGTGCGTCCAGGTTTCCAGCGCGGCGACGAGGGCGTCCTGGGCGAATTCCTCGGCCATGCCGACATCGCGCAGCATGCGCGCCAGGGTCGCGACCAGCTTCGGCGATTCGATTCGCCATGCCGCATCGATCGCGCGCCTTGCTTGCTCGGAAGTCATGGATGCGAATCAGGCCGTCACGCGCGGCCGTCGGCAAGCCTGCAACCGGCGCGCCGGGGTTTGTTCAAAACTCCCTGGCAGAATCACGCGCGCTCCTGCGTCTGCGCACGCAACCGTTGCTCCTGTTCGCGCAGTTCCGGAGTGAGTTCATCGCCGAAATCCTCGGCCTCGAACACCTGGCGGATCTCGATATGGGTGTCTGTCGCATGCGGCTTCGGGCAGCGTTGAACCCAGGCGATCGCCTCGTCGAGCGAGCGCGCCTGGATCAGCCAGAACCCCGCGATCAGTTCGCGGGTCTCGGCAAACGGCCCATCGACGACGCTGCGCCTGTCGCCGATGAACTCGACGCGCGCGCCGCGACGGCTGGGGTGCAGGCCTTCTCCGGCGAGCAGCACGCCGGCCTTGACCAGTTCCTCGTTGTAGCTGCCCATCGCCGCCAGCAGCCCGGTGTTCGGCAGGATGCCCGCTTCGGAGTCCTTGGTGGCCTTGACGATCAGCATGAAGCGCATGACGACGGCTCCTCGATGAAGGGATGGATGACCCGCCTGACGCGGGCAGCCCGGCGCGCGCGGTTCATCATCCGTGACGAACCGGAGCGGATCAGATCGACAGCGGCGTCTCGCCGCACTCCCGAAGCGGTCGGTCGATGCGATCGTAGCGGCGGCTACGTCGACGTCCTGAGTGACGGAGCCGGCTACCGATCCAGCGTCAAGCCTGAGCGGCCCATGCCAACGATACGGCACGTCCTTTCACGGGGTCGTCGACGACGAGGATGAGTTGGTTGTCGTGATCGCTGTAGAGCACCTCGATGTTGACCCCGGCATCGGCCATGTGGCGGGTGAGCTGGCCGAGCTGCCCCGGCACGGCCTGCCTGAGCCGCTGCACGATCACCTCGCGCACCTGCGTGACCCGGATTCCGGCACGCTCGAGAACCGCTCGAGCAGCTTCGCCATCGACGAACAGAAAATGCGCGATACCGGCATGACCATCGAGCCAGGCGCCGCCGCCTTCGATGCTGATGCCGGCATCGCCGAGCGCGGCACCCATCTCGGCGAGCGCGCCAGGTCGATTCTCGAGATGGATGGTAACGTCCTGCATGGCGGCCTACTCCTCCGCTGCAAAAACGGGCGTGCAGCGCACCTCGGTCAGCACCGAACTGGCGATGAAGCACTGCGCATGCGCAGCCTCATGCAATGCATCGAGCTGCGCGCGGTCGGGACGATCCTCGCCCCCAAACATCACGGCGGGACGCAGGGTCACGCGCGTCATCGCGAGCTTTCCCGCTGCATTACGGCCCATCGTGCCGATCGCCTCGTCGCGATAGCGCTCGACGACCAGGCCCTGTTTTCGTGCAAGCGCGAGGAACCACAGCATGTGGCAACTCGAAAGGCTCGCGACGAACGCTTCTTCGGGATCGACACCCGCAGCATCGGACATCGGCAGCGGCACGACGTGCGGCGAGGACGATGCCGGAACATCAGTACCGCCATCGAAAGTCCAGCGATGCGCCCGGCTGTAACGGTCATCAAGGAAGTTTGCTGCGTTGCGCTGCCAGGTGATCGTGGCGAGATGCTCGGACATGGCGACGACTGCGCAATCGGGAGAGGACTCCAGCTTAGTGCAACGTGGGTCCGCTGGCGCAATCGTCGCGAGCGGTCGCCCGCCGCCTAACTGCTCGTCGACCCCGCTGCCAGGCGTCGGGCATGGCCCGCGGCTGGCCCGCCTGCGAGCAGCTTCATGATCCCGGGTGAAGCCGCGTCCGGTTGGCGCTATCGTGTCCGGGCCGATCGGGCTGCACGTTGCTGTCCGGACCGAACCCGGCAATCGCGCGCTCGACCGCGATTGCCTGCCCCTGCCCCTCTCGAAGGATTGCCGAATGAGCGACTCGAACGAGATCTTCAACTATCTCGCCGTGCTGTTCTCGATCATCCTCGGTCTCGCCGTCACCGAAGTGCTGCAAGGTTTTCGCCGTCTGCTCCTGCTGCGGCGTCGCGTGGTCGTTTACTGGCCCTCGATCCTCTGGGCGTTCAACCTGCTGGTCATCTGCGCGCAGACCTGGTGGACGATGTTCGGCTTGCGCGATGAAACCGGCTGGACCTTCGGCATGTACGCGATCGTCCTCGTCCAGACGGCCTTGCTGTATCTGGTCGCGGGCCTGTCCCTGTCAGGCATGGACGAGGAATCCGGTTACGACATGCGACGCGCCTACTTCGACAACGCCCGCCCGTTTTTCCTGCTGCTGGTCGGCCTGGTCGCGGCCAGCCTGATCAAGGATGTGATCATCAACGGCCATCTCCCGGATGCCACCAATCTCGTGTTCCATGCCGTGTTCGCGCTGTGCGCGACGATCGCCGCGGCAACCCGCAACGAGACGTACCACAAGATCAATGCACCAGCGGTCGCGCTCGCGCTCGGGGCCTACGTCGTCATGCTGTTCGACCACATCTCCTGAGCGATCGACGTGCCGCGTCGGGCCGCGAGGTCCCTTCGAGGTGTTTTCCCGCGACGACCTCGGCCCGCCAGTTCAATTTGGCGCGTTTCCTGCAAAGCCCGTCTCGGTGACTGCCAGCCTTGCAGCCGGGATACTGTTTTGGCGCAATCCGGCTATGGCATGCCATCTGCTGGAAAGGCACGAAAAAACGGACCGTGCCGAAACTGAACTGCGTTTCATCACTCGGGGGAACCGACCATGCGCGACACCGACACACCCAACAAGACCGCCGCTGGAAGAGCGGAGATCAGTGCCCGGAAAC